>QMCD01000108.1_pt1 | contig 57525 bp, 34 predicted proteins | sample 1821841 | NCBI WGS metagenome assembly QMCD01 (sample SAMN01991225, study PRJNA193472) | Termite gut metagenome, whole genome shotgun sequencing project. | isolation source: worker | host: Macrotermes natalensis
CTAATAATCAGTCACTTGACCAATTCTTTTATGCTAACTCTTGTTAATATAACTCATTGTATTTGAGATAGTTAATTAATTATTTACCGAAGTATTGAACATATCACATTTATTTGTATTTAACAATAAGTAATTTCTAAATCGACTGGTATAAATTCAAGATATTTTCCTTGAAATGACACAATTCATATTTTTCTAAAAACCTTTTTCTTCCATTTCTACCTAATTGTTTTGCCGCAATTGGATTACCAATAAGGTATCGTATCTGTTTTACCAGCATTTGAATATCAATAGCTTTTTCATGATTAATAGTTTTTACAGGAACTTTCAATCCGCTTATGTGGTTTACTACTATTTCGGCAAGTCCGCCTGTGTCTGTTACTATAATCGGAAGTTCGTGCATCATCATCTCTATGGCTACAAATCCGAATTCTTCATGGATAGAACAGACAACACCCATATCTGCTATACTGTAAAATTCATATAATCGTTGTTTGTCTAATCGCCCAACGAACGATATCTTAGCGCCACAATATCCAATCTCGCTTATCCATTTATGATAGGAACCTTCACCGGCAATGAATAAATGGCAATCGGGATGTTCTTTTAAAACAACCTTAAAAGCATTGATAAGGTAATGAAGCCCCTTCACATCATCCAGCCTTCCTGCAAAAAGAAGTATTTTAGTATGATTTGCTATGAAATATTTTTCCCTTATTGATTTTTTCTTGGTTGGATTGAACTTAATATAGTCATCTAATAATCCATTATTGATTACTCTCATTTTTTCAGTTTCAACTTTATTGATTTCTTTGATTGCATCAAAACTATGTTGCGCCACAGAGACAACATAATCACATCGCTTCAACATTTCACTATCTTCATATACTTGCTTCACTGTATCCACTTCAATACCACCGGATAGTTCATTTTCATTCTTACCCAATAATTCTTTTAGTCTCTCATAATTTCCTAACAGGTTGAAACTCCAGTTGGTGTAATGAACGGTTACCATAATTTTGCAATCAAACATTTCTTTAAGGGAAATAACGAGATCTTTATTGTTCATGAAGTTCAGATGGAAAATCAGTTGTTCATCTTCTTCCGTTATAAACTCCTTCAATATATAAACAGCGTTTCTGTAATAGTATTTAAATCTTTTGATGGAATTCAAACTACTAATCTCAGGTATTGAAATTAATCTGTATCCATTCTTTTCAGTGCAGGTGGCTTCATCTCCTTCCGAATGGAGATTAATTATGTCAAAGTTGATAAATAGTTGCTTCAGGCTAATAATCAATTGTTCAAGATATGTGCCGATACCATACGAGACAGCTCTATTTGTACTTGTGAATATATATATCTTTCTTTCCATTTTATTCCCCTCCTAATATTTTTAATCCAATTCCTGCATAGCCATTGTTAGCAATACCTAATGAGTGCTGATGAGAAAATAATTCATCTTCATGATATATGGTTTCATGAATAATTTTGTTGAAAAAATAATCCGGTTCCATAACATATACTTCATTCATTATATTCTCCAATTGATTAATTAGAACAAGAGAGTCCGGATTGTTAAAAGCTTCTTTATTAAGACTCCATATCAAATCCTGGATATATTCTTTATTGAGAGAATTGTTTCTATTTATTTTGTTAGCACATCTGCTAATAATGTAACAAGCAATGCCTTTCAATCCTGTATTCAAACTTCCATCAGCAATTCGTCTTACGTCTCTTTCCAAAATTCGCCGATCAAAGTCTTCCAATACTTCGTCTGCATCAGCTTCTACAAACTTGTTACGAATCAGATATTCTATTCCCCATCCGATGCCACATAGCCCATCATAAAAACTTGTAGAATAATTTGTGTGTATTTCATCGTAGATTTCTATAACTAAATCCTCAGCAAACTTTTCGTATAGCTTTATACCTGTATGCCGGGCATACTGAAAGAAAAAAATTGCAATGCCTGTTTTCCCATTCAATAGTCCGAGATTATGAGTGAAACTGCTGTGTAACATCAAATACCGAACAATTCGAGTTAGATTAGTAGATTGAATCATAAGCTTTCTGTTAATACTTTCTTGATAGGTAAAATAAAACGTTCCAATAATGATAAATCATCCGTAATGATGTCTGCTTGCGCCTGCATCTCAGGCATATAAGGTAATTCCTTATTATAAGTTGTTTTTAAATTATGTGTTAATGCTATATCTAATACATAGCAATTTTCATTTTCATCTTTTGCAGGAATCAAAGAAATGTTTCGAACGATTCCTTTCACTATACCAAATTCATTTTCAGGGAAGTTATTGAAGCGAATATTGACAGATTGCCCTATCTTAACTTTGCCTGACCGGGTTATAGGAAGTAACGCCTTTCCTATCAGTTCTGTTTTTGCTACAGGTATTATGTTGAATATAACCTCTCCTGAAGTTAAATTTTGGTTTTCTACCCAATATTTTGTGAAGGTAACATTTCCATCAATCGGAGATTGAAGTATATAGTTCATTTCCCATGTTTCAATTTCAGCTAATAGTTGCGTTATGTATGTTTTAAGTTGTGTTTCTAATGAATTCTTTTTTTCGATGTATTGATATTCGGTATCTAAAAGCGATTCTTGCAGTTGCGCAATTTGTATTTGCAAATTTTCCAAAGTTGCAGTTATATTATTTAAGGTAAGTTCTCCCTGGAGCAATTCGGACTGTTTCCTTTCAAAATCTTCAAGTGTAATGAGTTCTTGGTCGCAGAGGATAGAGTCTCTGGAGTATTGTCTTTTGATAAGATTATACTGCTTTTCTGCAATGCTTTTTTGTGTATATACATTGCGATAATATTTTTCATTCCGGGCAATACGCGCTTTCATCAAAGTGATTTTATCAGAATGATAATTTAATCTATGGAACTCTAAGTAATCAAATAGTAATATATAGAAAGAAGAATACATCGTTTGTATGCTGCCTAAATGTACATTCTTAGGTGGCATAGAAGTCACAGTGTCAAATGTTATGTTTAAATCTAATAGATATTTCTTTAAATAAAGAACATCTTCGGTATTAACGGTATTTTCTATTACCGCCAGGTAATCTCCTTTATTCACCAACTGTTTATCCGTAATATATAAATGCTCTAATTTCCCTGAGGCTTTAGCAACAATGCCGGCAGGCGGAACTGTTCGGGTAAGCGTCATTTGAGAACTGATAATATCCGGATATTTAAATATGGTACTGCCTATAATAATTATGGTCACGGCAATACCTATCACAACAATTCCTCTACGTAGTATCCAGGGTGGAACTTCTCCTAATACTTCTTGAAATTCTTCACTTTTCAGTTCTATTTTTTCTTTTCCGTCTGACATATTACATCCCTAATTCTAACTGATTCTTAACTAATGTATAGTACGTCCCCTTTAAAGCGGTTAATTGTTTGTGATTCCCTTGTTCTATAATTTTCCCTTCATCCAGTACAAGGATGTTGTCAGCATGTTGTACTGTACTTAATCTATGAGCAACTATGACAACAGTCCTCCCCTCATAAAACCGTCTTAAGTTTCTTATTATCTCCCGTTCATTGTTTGCGTCTAATGCATTTGTTGCTTCATCAAAGAAAATAAATTCAGGATTTTTATATACAGCTCTTGCTATTAAAAGCCTTTGTCTTTGTCCTTGACTGATTCCGTTCCCTTCTTGCCCGATTTTAGTATTGTATTTTAGTGGCAGAGATTCTATAAAATCTTTAATATTGGCTATTTCTACAGCTTGAATTAAACGTTCCTTGTCTATGGTTTCGTTTCCTACGGCAATATTGTTGGCAATAGTATCTGAAAAAATAAAACCATCTTGCAATACAGCTCCCAATTTTTGTCTCCAAAGATGCGGATTCAAATCGGTAATGGAAGTTTCACCTACTTTTATATCTCCTTTCAAAGGCAGATAAAAGCCAAGTAGCAACTTTATAATTGTTGTTTTACCGCTTCCGCTTGTTCCTACAATTGCAGTCGTTTTATTCTCCGGAATAGAGAAACTTAAATCTTTCAATACATAGTCCCTCTCCGACCCGCTGTAACTAAAGCAAATGTTCTCAAAAGTGATGCTTTTATTGCAAGGCATCGTCCTTATTTTCATGTCAATTTGTTGCTCTTCATCTTCACGATTATGTATTTCGTTCAATCTCTCCAAGCTGATACGAGCATCTTGCAGAGCTTGAACAAAACCTATCGCTTGTCCTATTGGTGATGATAGCTGTCCTATAATATAACTAATGGACATCATCATTCCTAATGTTATATTACCATCAACAACTGCTTTTGCCGCAATGAATGAAATAAGCAAAGAAGTCGTTTGGCTAAAAAACACAGAGCCTATTTGTTGGTATTGACCTAAAGCCAATCCTTTAGTACTTATTTTAAAAAGCTTTACTTGTATCCGTTCCCATTTCCACCGTTGCTGTTTCTCGCAATTATTCATTTTGATTTCTTGCATACCTGTGATTAAGTGAAATAAGTTTCCCTGTTCGGCTGCTGCTTGAGCAAAGCGTTGATAGTCGAGAGTTCTACGATACCTCATGAACATAAGAATCCACAGAATATAAAGGGTATTCCCTAATATAAATATGCCCAGAATCGTAGCGTTGTAGTATGCTAAGATAATTGCGAAAATAATGAAATTAGCAAAGGAGAAAAGAGTGGTAATAGTTGAGCCTGTCAGGAAAGACTCAATTCGGGCATGGTCTCCGATACGTTGCATAATATCCCCGATATTCTTAGTGTCAAAGAAACGAATAGGAAGCTTCATCAATTTAGCCAAAAAATCAGATATCAGTGATATATTAATTCGGGTGTTCATGTGCAAAGTTATCCAGCTCCGAATAAAATCGACAGACAATTGAGTCAGAAACAAAATTAACTGGGTGATAAGAATCAGAGTGATAAGGCTCAAATTGCTATTGCCGATTCCTTGATCCACCATTGCTTGAGTAAGAAATGGGAATATTAATTGTAATACGCTTCCTATTAATAGTCCTGCTATTAGTTGCAGCAACTGAGACCTGTAAGGGATTAGATAGCGAATAAAATAGCTGAGATTTTTTCTATTTGATAGTGCATCATCTTCATGTTCATAAAAAGCCGGAGTGGGAATAAGCAGTAGGGCGGCTCCGGCTTCTGAATCACCAACCCAATTCTTGAGAAAATCTTTTTTATTGAAGGTGTATTTCTCGCCTGTTGGGTTAGCGATTTTAATTTTATACTTTTCAGTTTTGCTCTTTCTCCAAAATGGCTTATTCCTTTCAATATTGTAACAAACAACAAAATGCCTTTGATTCCAATGCAGGATGCAAGGGAGCGGAGCATCATTAACCAATTGCTCAAAATTGATTTTAACTCCGTTTGTACGAAAGCCAATACTCTCTGCTGCATCACTTATGCCCAACATGGAAACTCCTTCGCGAGTGATGAAACTTTTCTCGCGTAAATTCTGTAATGAATAGTTGCGTCCATAATATTTGGCAATCATGCGCAAACATGTCGGGCCACAATCCATGGAATCCAGTTGAGTATATAATGGAAATTGCTTTTTCACAATGTTTCTTTAATTAGGGAAAAGTTGTTGCATATAATATTTCAAAAAAGCCCCTCGCAAATTAACCTCTATGATAACACCGTCTTCATTTAGCAATATCCCATAAGGAATTCCTATGATGTTATATGCCTCCTTTAATGCAGGATAATCTAAATCTAATAAATGTATCCAAGGAGTATCTATGCGTTTTAGTCCTCTTAACCAAGAATCACGACTATTATCTATTGAAATACTGATTACTTCTAATCCTTTATCCTTATACGTATTGTAAATTTCTTTAATATAAGGAACGTCTTCTATGCAAGGGCCACACCAAGAAGCCCAAAAATCCAAAAATATATATTTAGATTTTCCTACATAATCGGATAATCTTACTCTCTCTCCATTGGGCGTTTGAAATTCAAAATCTTGATATTTTTTCCCGACTGACATGGCTCGTCGCGCCTCTATTTCTTTTTCTTCTTTGAATTCTTTGATATTTTCAATGACTCTTGGGTCTGATTTAAACTCATCATCAAGCAACGCATAAATTTCATCAAATCTTTGGCTATAAGGTAGGTAATCTGCTTCTAAAAATGCAATTTTCCCCACTATATTATTTATGTTTTTTATTATAAAATCATTATTTTTTGACCTATATTCTTTGCTTCGTTCTTGCTGTGCTCTATTCCTTTCTTGTTCATCTATCTCTCCTGCTTTGAATTTTGCTTCTATTCCTTGATGTTTTTCAGTATCCAGGTTAAAGTAATTCTTATATTCTATCAATAATTCGTTTATAGGTGTTCCTGAAACAGCCGGTGTAGCATCCATATCAACCGAAGTGGTTCCTCGTTCCAACAGTAGCTTAACTGATTTTACAATATCCGGATAATTACCGGTAGTTATAATTGCTTCTTGTCTCAAATCTTCCACACCGGTAAAATGAAAAGTACCGTTTTCCACACGAGTAGTATCTACGCTATAGATAGTGTCTACATTAAAAGTAAACAGCATGATTAATTGCCCATCAGGAATCCCTTTAATCTTTCCATCTATTTGGTATTCTTTATTTTGACCTGTTATTTGGAGTGAAAACAGCAGTAATAAAGCCCCAAGCATTCTTTTGTTATTCTTTATCTGTGTCATCTTCTTCTTCCTTTTTTATTGTTCTCATTAGAAATATACCATAGCGCGCTTTTTCTCCATAATAGAATATGGCATTCATTGGATCTAAAGATCCTCTAGCCGTTTCAATCTTCTTATTTTTCAATCCTTCTTCTATTTCTTTTAAATACACATGATTACCGTCTAGAAAAAAACGCTCTCTAAGAGTATCTGCTTTTTCTGTTTTCTCTTCGCTTGTTTGAGCATTAAGTGTATTTGTAAAGACAAATATAAATACTACAGAACATAAACATGAAATACATAAACACGAATATCTTTTAACCATAATTATTTAGTATTTATTGAGTCCACTTCAAAAAGTGCATTTTAGCACTTTTACCCCCTTTCAGAAGCGCCTGTGGGGCGTTAATTTCTGATAAAAAAGACTTTTTGAAGTGGACTCTTTATTATATTGCATAGAACCATTAGTAAACTTCATACCATAAATAATAGCTTCCAAATAGAGGTATCCTGTTCAGCATAGCTGAACAGGATATTAACTCATGCTATTATACTCTCTGGCAATCGCAAATTTCAAAACGATTATGACCATAGCCCATTGAAATACTCACTAACTTACATTCTCGTTTATAAGATTTCATTTTCCCATTTTCCCATACTCTCTCAGGATCACAAGTTGCGCTGGAGCAATTATCTGTTTTTTTACTTGAACATGTCGTAGTTTCGTATCCCCCAACCACTCTTCTCATTTCCTCATTGCTCATTTCAGCAAACTCTTTTAATTTTAGCTTTTCTAATTTCATAATGTTTATTATTTAATTATGCTGTAGATGAAGTTACAGTAGAAGCTACTGCCTATTGCCCTACAACTTAACAATAGCTGACTATTTGTTTAGTAAAAATATCTCAAATCTCCTATTTTGTAATTATGTGGTAGTGCATAGCCATTTATTAAGATAGTAGGAGTTGTTCTTAATTTGGTATCTTCTTTCCATTTCTCATGAAGATTAAATTCTTCGTTTATTTCTTTATCAGTGAAACCATCATCATACTTCTTAACCAAATCATCCTTCCTGTATTTTTCTGTCTCAAACCATTTATCGTATTTCTCTTCCATTTCATTCCGATTATTATTCAAATAAGTCGCAATCAAGTATTTGTTACTTGAATCTAACTCATGATTAAAGGATGAAAAAATGTATTGCACGCAAATCCGTCCTTCTACTGCTGATAATAACTCTTTTATTTGTTTATGCATTTTTCCGCAAGGCTCGCAGTGTGGATTAGTTAAAACGGTGATTAATGTATTGGAATCCGAATTTCCAAAGAGTATCTGTGAGGTCTGTTTAGAGACTGTGTAGTAGGGTTGTTTTAATAATAATGCTTCAAAAACTTCTTCGGTTGCTTTTAAGCTGTTAATTTCTTGCGTCATTTTTTCGATTTTACTTCCTTTAATCCATGTTTGTGAGAACAGATTGATTGTTAGTAATGGGATAGTATACATACTCATTGACAGTAAGATATCAGATATACTAAAATCAGGAATCAGTATTGAGTTTGTTAGGATATTCACCAAGAAAATGCTCCATAAAAGAATTTGCACGATTATACAAAGCGGACACCATTGTTTGGCTATTACTTTTTGATACCAAATACTCCATAGGGTATAGGGTAAACTACATATATTTATCAAAGCATAATATGGAATCAGGGCAGGAATAAATAAAAGAATGATAATATTGGATATAAAATACCCCAATCCTATTTCACTCCAGCCTAATACCCCGAATAGTTTGGCTGCTTTGGATTCTAATATGTTATTACAGTCACTTTGCTTAAAAAGAGAACATATTTTGTCCACATAATTACTTTGGAAATTTATCTGTTTCAAAACAAGTAAATAGCCGATATAGACTCCTGCTAAATTGATAATTAAGTTTAGGGATGAACTTATACCATTAAATACTTTGTTTGTTAAGCCGCCTAATATAAGAAGTACACAAATACCAATAACCAATCCTCCTTTCTCTAATAGAGAAACCAATTCTTTTTTCCGATGTTCCTTATAATTCGGTTCTATAGAGTTTTCTGTGGTTTCTGCCAAAAGGATTACTCCTGACCATATATCGCAAAAATCATCTATTGAGGGTATAATCTCTTGTCCGTGCCATATACAATGAACCTTTTCCGGAGTTACTTTAAATACAGGTACAAAATCATTAGTGATATGAGCTATAAAGGGTGTATCCAGCAGATGAATATTTTCTTTTTTGTTTTCTATTCTTATGCCTCTATTTTCTATTCTGTAATCAGAAAGCATTTTGGACAGCCCGAATAAATTATATTTGTGGGGATGCTCAGCATAAAAATTATCAGAAAAGAATTGAGTGTATTTCACTCCTGTAAAACTAAGGAATGAAGTGAATACATTATTAGTAGATAAAGTAAGCATCAGTTGTTGTTGTTGAATTAATGATGAAAATAGTTCCTTATTAAAATAAAGTCCAAAAGTATAAGCCCTGTATTAATTATATTGTTGATTGAGAATTAAATTCTGATTAAATTCTGATTAATTCCCGGATTAACTCTTTATTAACTTTATTTGGTGATGCTTAACCTGTATTATTCATACTTCAGGAGTTAAAGGAGTTATCAGCCAACAAGTTGGCTTTAACTCCTTAACTACTAACGAAGTGATAACTACTTTAACTCCTGAAGTATGAATAATGCAGACCCTATCATACACTACCTGCTCCGTATCAAGTCCGTACCAAGTCCGTACCAACTCCATATAAGGGTACCTTTATACGGAGAAGGTACGGAGCGGACCTTGCCCTGACACGGCCCTGGTACGGAGCAGACACGACTTTGGTACGGTTTTAGTACGGCGATAACCCCTTTAACTCCTGAAGTTTGAATAATACAGGTTAAAAAATAACCTAGTACACATTAAGATGATTTGATGAGATAGAACATCTTTCTTTTTTCGAAAAGCATTCACACTCTCACATTTTGATTTGAGAAAGTGGCACAAAGTGATTTGCGGTTTTTACGTAGGGAGATTCGTCAAAGACAAGGGTAAAGCAGTCATGACGAATTTGTCCTTTCTTGAAAGTGAATTTCTCCTCTATGTTTTCTTTCTTACTTTGATATCTTTGCGCATCCCTTAAACGGGACAATGTTTTTGAGATTCTATCCACCTTATTATTATCTAATTAAAAGGAAAACAATGAAATCAGATTTTTTTAGAAACAATCGGAAGGCGCTTGCAGCCTTATTGTTTTGCACTGGTTTCATTGCCGGGCAGCCCCTCGCGGCGAGGGCTACGGGCAATGAGCAGAGTGTGCAAACGGTTCTACAACAAATCAAGGTTACCGGTACTGTGAATGATGCGATGGGACCGGTTATTGGTGCCAGTGTTGTAGAAAAAGGAAATACATCCAATGGTACCATTACTGATACCAACGGTAACTTTTCCCTTACGGTTCATTCAGGTGCAACGCTTCTTATCTCTTATATAGGATATAAGGAGCAGGAAGTACAAGTGGTGGCGGGTAAGGCAATTGATGTTACTTTGGAGGAAGATACCGAAATGCTCGATGAAGTGATAGTGGTAGGTTTCGGTACACAGAAAAAGGTGAACCTGACCGGATCTATCGGAATTGCCACAGCCAAAGAACTGGAATCCCGTCCGGTATCATCGGCTACACAGGCGCTGCAAGGTTTGGTTCCGGGACTGAAGATTACAACCAATACCGGCCAGTTAGGTCAAAGCATGAGCATATCGGTACGTGGTACGGGTACGATTGGCGCCGGCTCAAGTGGCGCACCTCTTATTCTGATTGATGGAATGGAGGGAGATATCAATACGGTGAATCCGCAGGATATTGAGAATATCTCGGTGTTGAAGGACGCTGCCGCTTCTTCTATTTACGGTTCGCGCGCTCCTTTTGGTGTGATTCTTGTAACAACCAAGAAGGGTAAGGAGGGTAAAATTTCTGTTAATTACAACAATAGTTTCCGTACCTCCAGTCCAATCAATATGCCTGAGGCAATGGACTCTTACTCGTTTGCCGTCATGATGAACTATGCGGGCACTAACCAGGGAGTAGGACGCGACTATACTGATGAAACAATGCAGAAGATGCTTGACTTCCAGGCTGGTAAGTTGCAGTATGGACTTGACGAGAGAGACAGCTCGGCATGGGAAGACCGTTGGACGAAAGGATATGCCAATACAGACATTTGGAAGGAAACTTATAAGAGTTCCGTATTCTCGCAAGAACACAATGTGAGTGCGTCGGGCGGTAGTGAGAAGATGTCCTACTATGCTTCTTTCAACTATCTGGGTCAGGATGGTTTGATAAGGTTCGGTGACGAAGGACAGAAACGTTACAATGCCACCGGCAAAATCAGCGCTACTCTTACCGATTGGTTGAAGTTCAATTGGAGTACCCGTTTTACACGTACCGATGGTTGGAGGCCAAGGGCATTCAATGATAGTTACTATGATGGATTGGGAAGAGGAAACTGGCCTAACTTACCTATGTACGACCGTAACGGGCACATTAACCAGGATGGTCCCCGGCAGTTGGCCGAAGGTGGACAACGTAATCAGCAGGTTGACCGCCAGTATTATCAGGGCGCTTTCATTCTGGAACCCATAAAGAATTGGGTCACTAACGTAGAATTCAATTATCGCATCAAGAATGATCATGTGAAAGAAGCTACTCTTACCTATTATAATTATAACCCACAGGGCAACGAAATTAATAATGGTAGTCAAAGTACCAGCCTATTTGAGTCGCAACTCAAGGAAGATTATCTCAATCTGAACGTCTATAGCTCTTATTCCCACACCTTTGCCGATAAGCATAATTTCAAGGTAATGGCAGGATTCCAGGCAGAGAAGATGAAACAACATTATTTCTCTGTGACCAAATCAGGGTTGATAACGGAGTCGGAGGACTTCTGGGAGTTTGACTTAACGAATGGGTTGGATGGTAACAACAATCCAAAGGATACGGGAGTGTCCGGTTATTCTAACGAGTGGGCTACAGCCGGTTTCTTCGGTCGATTGAATTACGATTATCTGGGACGCTATTTGTTTGAAGTGAACATGCGTTACGATGGTACTTCCCGTTTCCGCCGTGGCAGTCGTTGGCAGGTGTCCCCATCCTTTTCTGCCGGGTGGAATATTGCTCAGGAAGAGTTCTTCGCTCCGGCTAACCGCATTGTCGACCAGTTGAAACTGAGATTCTCTTATGGAGAACTTGGTAATCAGAATACAAGTTCATGGTATCCTACTTATCGTGTGATGGATTTGGGATCTTTGAATGGAGACTGGATTCAGAACGGTGTCCGTCCCAATACCGCAGCAGTAGGAAGCTTGATCAGTACATCATTGACGTGGGAAAAGGTGCGTACATGGGATATAGGTGTGGATTATGCTCTCTTCAATAATCGCTTGTCGGGGTCGTTCGATTACTTTATTCGCTACACCAAGGATATGGTGGGACCTGCCGACCAACTTCCCATCACGTTAGGAGTAGATGTACCGAGGAAGAATAACTGTGATTTGTCAACTAAGGGATGGGAATTTTCACTTTCGTGGAAGGACAAACTGAATAATGGTTTGAATTATGGAATCAGCGTATCATTGTCCGATCAGGTTACGTATATTGATAGTTATCCGGGAAACAAGACAGGCTCTCTGTCAAATTACATCTCCGGGCGTAAGATTGGCGAAATCTGGGGATATGAAACTATTGGTATAGCAAAAACCCAGGAAGAGATGGATGCCCATCTGGCTTCCTTACCTAATGGCGGACAGAGTGCAGTCGGTTCTCAATGGGCTGCCGGAGATATGATGTATAGAGACTTGAATAATGATGGAAAAATCAGTTCCGGGGCGTCTACAATAGATGATCATGGTGATTTGAAGTTGCTGGGTGATGCTAATCCGCATTACTTTTATGGCATCGACCTTACTGCCAATTGGAAAGGTTTCGACTTCCGTTGTTTCCTGCAAGGAGTAATCCAACACGACTTTTGGCCGGGTAGCTCATCTTATTTCTGGGGAGTTCGTGGTGGCTATAGCAAGTGGTACACTATCGGTTTGAAGGAGCACGGCGACTACTTCCGTGATGAACCTCTTGGACTGGCTGGGCATGAACTACCGGTCAATATGGATTCCTATTATCCAAGGCCTATTTTCTCGCAGTCATCCGATGGAACGACTTTTGGTGTAAAGAACCAGAGAACACAGAGCCGATATATGCAAAATGCAGGTTACATGCGTTTAAAGAACTTGCAGTTAGGATATTCCTTACCGGCTTCTCTGTTGAAAAAGGCGGGTATAGCCAATTGCCGTATCTTTATCTCCGGTGAGAATCTGCTGACCTTTACATCTTTGAATTCTCTGTTTGACCCTGAAACCTGTACTGGTGGCTGGGGTGGTAATGCCTATCCGCTTTCTTCTACATGGTCTTGCGGTTTAAGTTTAACTTTTTAATCTTCATGAATAATGAAAACGACTAAATATATATCATTGGCAGCCCTCGTGCTGGTTGGCATGTTTACATCGTGTGATGATTTTCTTGATATGGAGCCACGGTCAGACCTTGCTCCCGAAACCTACTTTACGGATGCTTCGCAATTGCAGGCTTATGCCGATAAATGGTATTCAAGCGTACTTCCTTCTTGTCCCGGCAATTCCTATGGAATCTATGCCAACGACAAGGGTACGGATAACCAGATAACTGAAAGCGCTCCTTCTTATTTCTTCCCGGGTGAATGGAAAGTGCCCAACAATAGTGGTGATTGGAGTTTCAGGACTATCTATAATCTGAATTTCTTCTTCTCCTACGTATTGCCTAAGTTCGGCGAAGATTTGTCGGGAAGCCAAAATACCATTGCCGGTGATTTGCAGAACGTAAGACACTATATCGGAGAAATGTATTTTCTACGTGCGCTTGAATATTTCAATCGCTACCAACAATTCGGTGATTTCCCCATTATAACAGAACCGTTGGCAGATGATATGCTTGTGTTGACTGAGGCGTCCAAGCGTTCTCCGCGCAATGAAGTGGCACGATTTATCTTGTCGGATCTGGATAAAGCTATTACGTTGATGAGTGGAAAAGATATGCAGAAAACCCGTATCAACCGGGATGTAGCTCTGTTGCTTAAGTCGCGTGTGGCTCTCTATGAAGGTACGTGGTTGAAGTATTTTAAAGGTACGGCCTTTGTGCCCAATGGTGAAGGGTGGCCCGGAAAGAGTAAAGAATACAATGCAAACTATCAGTATCCCGGCGGAAGCATAGAGAATGAAATTAACTGGTTCCTGGATGAGGCAATAGCAGCTTCGAGAGAAGTGGCAGATAAATATAAAGACCGGTTAACTGAAAATACAGGTATATTGAAACAAGATGTGAGTACTCCGGAGAATCCCTTTTTTGCGATGTTTGGTTCGGAGAATTTGTCCGGCGTAGCTGAAGTCTTGATGTGGCGTCAATATGTATCGGGGCTGGGTAGTGGACAAGATGTAGCTCTGGCGGCAGATGAAGGTAACTGGGGAGTTGGTATGACACGTGGATATGTACAAAACTTCCTGATGGCCGACGGACTGCCGGTTTACGCCCATGGTACTTATGCCGATGGAGACGGTTATTATAAAGGAGACAAAACGATTAATGATGTACGTCAGAACCGGGACAGCCGTCTGAGTCTTTTCCTGAAAGAGCCGGGACAAAAGAATGTTCTTGTAGAGAGTGTAAGCGGTCTTACCAATATTTGGTTGAATGAACCCTATCCTGATATAACAACAGGTTCTTTGCAATATGCCTATACAACAGGATATGCATTACGCAAGGGAGGTGCCTGGGATAGTAAATATTTGGTTCAGAATAGAGGTTTTCTTGGCCTTATCATGTATCGGTCGGCAGAAGCATTGCTGAACTATATGGAAGCTACCTACGAGCGAAATGGAACGCTTGATGCTGTGGCGCGTGAATATTGGCAGAAACTTCGTGTCAGGGCTTTGGTCAGCACTGACATTGATGCCACTATAGCAGCAACCGATATGAATAAGGAGGCTGAGAACGACTGGGGAGCCTATTCTGCCGGACAGCTTCTGACAGACAAGACATTGTATAATATTCGCCGGGAACGCCGTAGTGAGTTACTCTCCGAAGGCTTCCGCTGGATGGACTTGTGTCGTTGGAGAGCTATGGATCAGATGCTTACCACACCTTACATACCCGAAGGTTTCCACTTGTGGAATACGCCTATGCAAGACTGGTATGATGATGGTTCAGGAAATTCCAAATTGATATATGAAGATGACAGCAAGGCGAATGTTTCTTCACCGGATGACAGCGAATACCTCCGTCCTTACAGAAAAAGAAGTAACCAGATTTGCTACGATGGTTTTGTTTGGAGAATGGCTCATTACTTGGACCCTATCCGCATAGACCAATTCCTGATTACGTCAACAGATGGACGTTCGGTTGAAACTTCTCCTGTTTATCAGAATCCATACTGGCCTACTACAGCCGATATGCCTGCTGAAAAATAAACTTTGAAATAAAACAGATTATCCGCATGCTTTGCTAAAACTAAGAGGGTGCGGATAATCTTTAAATATAGAAGGAATGATTGTGAGACTAGAATATAGATGGATTTTAGCTTGTTTCTTACTGCTAAATGTTTCTTTGTCACTGAATGCCAAGAATCGTGTTCCTGAAAAGGCGAAAAGCGGAAATGTAATTTCATGGGTTGATACGAGTCTGGATGGAGCACAGAAATATGTGCTGCGTGTAGGTGGAAAACCTTATTATATGATAAATATTCAGATGCGCCTTGATTTGTTGCGTTACTCCGAAAAATGGAGCGATGCTGCACGTGAAGCTCTGGTAGCGCAGGCTGCTGCTGATGGATTCAATACGGTTTCTATCCCCGTACACTGGTATGAAGTAGAAACAGAGAAAGATAAATTTGATTGGAAGATTCTGGATGAATATCTGGCATTAGTGAATAAATATGGGCTGAAGATGGAAGTACTGTGGTTTGGTGCCAATAGTGGCGGGCATGTGCAGTGGCTGGGTCGTTCGAAAGAGATGCCAAACCATCTGCGCACTCCTGACTATGTACTTTACTCTCCCGCACCTGGTTCGAAAGAAACGACAAGCGATTATCGCATTCGTCGTGATATGTCGGACTATAGCATGGATATGACGGATGAACGTTTATGTGCACGAGAGACGTATGTATTAGGGGCGGTCATGAAGCATATAAGTGAATGGGATAAAGCTAATGGGGAAAAACATCCGGTTATTGGTGTGCAGCTAAACAATGAAGCTATCGGACAGAAGGGGTTATTTGCCAACTCTGAAGTTATCTCATATCTAAGCAAACTGGCAAGTGCTGTGAAACAATCTGACTATGTTGTGTGGACAAGGGCAAATTGTGTATATTGGAATGTTATAGCTCGCGTGTATGGAAACGAGGAATGTCGTGTTTCAAAGGAGGGCACCAATCTGGATTTTATAGGTATTGATACTTATCGGCACCATTTCCCGACAGATGCTTCGTTTGTGGCAAGTATGAGGAATAATATGCCCTATGTGGGTAAGAACTTCCGCATGATTATGGAAACCAATGCTAATGTGCCTTATGCAGCGCAGATGCATCTGGCTGCTTTGTCCGGAAATGCAGCATTTGATTTCTATACTATTGAGAATTTGTATGGAAGAGATGGAAATGGGGTAAAACCATTGGTTACTCATCTTGAGGATCTTCGTTTAGTAAACAAAATCCTAGGTAGTGATAGGGCTGATCTTGCAATGAATGCTCATGGTTATGGCTTGTTTGTGCACAATTGGGAAGGAAGTAATTCTACTCCAAGCATTAGTAATGCAGGAATTGTATTTGAACCAAACTATCCGACATCTCAAGGCATAAGCATTTTGAGGAGTAATACGGAAGTTGTGTTAATGAGTTCCAGAGGAGGACGTTTTACGCTTCCGGATAATATGGAAGTACTTTCTGCAAGCAGAGGTTACTTTGATGATAACAATTGTTGGGTGAATGAGGGAGACGTTTCTTTGTCTTCGCTGGTACTCTTCGACACTACTCCTTCTGCAAATCTGTCTTTACTGGTGGAAGCCGGTACTACAGTATTGCTTGTTTGCAAGAAGATGAGACTTTCTGAACCTTATGCCGTTTATCAGGCAGAGAATGCTGTACTGAGTAGCGGGACAAAGGCTGATGCTGCAATTGAAAGCATAGGCTTTGCCGGGAATGGGTATGCGCAATTGCCTCCTTCCGAGGGTGCGTGTGTTATCTGGGAAAAGGTTGATGGAAACTCCGGCGGTGAGAAAACTTTGAAGATAAGATATTCCAACGGTAGTGGAAGGATGGTTAAGTTTCTACTTTTTGTGAATGGGAAAATGCAGGTTATTCGGTTGAAGGATACAGGTTCCTGGAGTACCTATCACGCGGTAGAAGCTACGATAGTTCTTGATGCCGGTAAGGAGAATGTGATTAAATTGGAATCCACCGGAAATTATAACCGGATGAATCGTGTGGTCTATCCGTTATCGGCAGGAAATATAGATGAATTACAACTGTTTTGAATAGGTAAAGGGCGGATTAATCTTAATAATTAAAAAGGAATGAAACTCGGATATGTTTTTTTATTGGCTGCCTGTTTGTCACTGATAGTGACGACAGGACATGCGCAAGTGCAGATAGAAGTGGATGCGAGTGAGAAAATAGCCACAGTGAGTAAACTGTTCAATGGGACTAACATCGAAGATCTGAATAATCAGACCAATGGAGGACTTTTCAGCCAGCTACTGCACGGGGAAGCTTTTGAGGAAAACATTGATATTGATTTTCTGAACGTGAAACGTGCTGATTACTCAAAACTTTATGTGGTACTTGATGAAAGACGTATTCCGCACCTCATTACCCAGAGTGATATTTACCATCGTGTCAATTGGAACAACTTGTCAGAGGAATATGACTTTTATTCCAAAGATATTTATGACGCAACTCCGTTCAACGAACCCAAAATGATTTCAGGACTGAAATTCCCCGGGCGTTTCCTGCCTTTCGATTCACTTCCTGCCAATATTCAGAAGACCATGCTGGAGCGGATTAATGGTGATGAACAGGTAACAAAATATTGGAGTAAAACAGTGGGCGGGCAACCTAAGTATAGCTATAAACTGATATGTGATGGTGAAGCTTATATAGGCAGACAGACGCAGCAAGTCAATTTCATTAGTGGTACAGGCGAAGTAGGTATTAGTAATTTTGGCCTTTACCGTATGGGTATTTGTTATGAAAAGGGGAAACCTTATGATGGAGTGTTGCGTATAATGACTGAAAAGCCCGCCACTGTTTATGTATCCTTAAGAGATGAAAATGGACGGATACTGGATGAGAAAGCCTGCATGCTGGAGGGTAACGGGATTTATGAAAAAGTACAGTTCAGTCTGACACCTGTTGCCCACACAGCTAATGGAAACTTCTGCATCACCTTGAAGCAACCGGGTACACTCAATCTGGGCTTTGCTTTTTTACAGCCGGGCGAGTGGTGGCGTGCGAACGGATATCCGTTACGCAAATCTTTCATTGATGCATTGAAGAAGCAGGGAATCACAGCTTTTCGCTATAATGGTTCGATGGTAGATGTGGGGGCTGATAAGTATCTCTACCGTTGGAAGAAGATGCTTGGGCCTGTTGACGAGCGTAGGGTTTTGTTCCGTTCGGGTTTTAATAATTATGCCACTCATAGTTTTGGTATCATTGAGATGCTTCAAGCTGCCGAATGTATTAATGCCGTGGCGATTATCGGTATGAGCATGGACGAAACGGCTGAGGATATCCACGACTTTGTAGAGTATGTCAACGGGACGGCTACCTCCAAGTGGGGAGCACGCCGTGTGGCAGACGGGCATCCGGCACCATATAATCTGAAGTATATTCAGGTAGACAATGAACGGCGCATTTCCCGTGGGTATGTGGAATGTGTGAAAAAGTTTGCCAAGGCTGCCTGGTTGGTAGATCCTGATATGTCTATTATGGTTTCGTTAAATATTAGTAGAAACAGATATATACGTGGAAATCAGAATTATGCGTTGGCTTCCGAATTAGTGGGTTGGTTCATTGCCCAAGGCAAAGGCGATAAGTTTGCATGGGATTCGCATTACAGTGGCAGTCGCAGTTTTGCCGGAGACAAAGAGTGGCTTGAAAGTGAGATGGGAATAGACCTTCAGCGCGAGTTGGCTAAAGACTATCCCGGCTTTAAGTTGAACTTGCATCCTATGGAAGAAAATGGTTCTCGTTGTGACTGGGATCGTGGCTTGGCTCATGCCCATAACTGGATTGTATTGCAACGTTACGGTGATTGTTTCAAGATGCTGGGTACTGCAAATACATTTCAACCCCACGGATTACACTATATGTGGGATCAGGGACGAATTCATTATACATCAGACCAACTATGGTTTCAGCCGTCAGCTTATATAGATGAGTTGATGATGGAATCGTGGAAACCTAATGTTGTGAGGACAGTCAGCAGTGATGCCATGAAAATTGATCTTACTGCGAAGATTGATGATAAAGGTAATGAACTGACACTCTATATCGTTAACATGACCGACCAGCCCCAGGAAACTGTGATAAGTGTGAAAGGCTTTGGTAAAGTGAAAGGTAAAGCCAGGGTAATGTCTATGGGGAATTGTGAACTTACGGAATATAACACGGTAGATAAACAAGATAATGTGGCTCCCCGGTATTCCGAGTTAAGAATGGGTAATATTGTAACATATACATTTCCTAAGTATTCTTATACAATGATTACCCTACAGAAGAAATGAGGAAGAATTATAGAAACTAAAGTGAATAGAAAGGTAAAAACATTATGAAAAATACTTTATTAAAGAGATGCTTATTGGTGTTCTGCATATCTGCATTTTCATTGCTACCGTTGTGGGGGCAGTATAAAGAAATAAAAGTAGAGGCACCTTTCCCTATGAAACCTCTCAAAGAGTTTATTTATCCCCAAAGAGTCTTTCCTATAGAGGAATATGGAGCCATAAAAGGAGGACAGGTGGATAATACGGAAGCGATTGCCAAAGCCATAAATGCTTGCAACAAAGCGGGAGGTGGCAAAGTCTTAGTGCCCGAAGGAGAATGGCTTACAGGGCCAATTCATTTTAAGAGCAATGTGAACCTTTGTTTGGCAGAAAATGCAGTGCTATGTTTCACAGACAATCCTTCTGATTATCTGCCTGCTGTGATGACTACATGGGAAGGTATGGAATGTTACAATTACTCTCCACTGGTATATGCCTTTGAATGCGAGAATATTGCCATTACAGGTAAGGGGATGTTGAGGCCCCGAATGGCTACCTGGAAAGTATGGTTCGCCCGCCCCAAAGCCCATTTGGATGCATTGAAGGAACTCTATACAATGGCTTCTACGGATGTTCCTGTGGAAAAACGGCAAATGGCTGTTGGTGAGAATCACTTACGTCCGCACCTGATACAGTTTAACCGTTGCAGGAATATCTTGCTTGATGGATTTAAAATTAGGGAAAGCCCGTTCTGGACTATTCACATGTATATGTGCGATGGTGGCATTGTCCGTAATCTGGATGTAAAAGCGCACGGGCACAATAATGATGGAATTGATTTGGAGATGGCTCGTAACTTTCTGGTAGAAGACTGTACTTTCAATCAGGGAGATGATGCGGTGGTTATCAAGGCAGGACGCAACCGGGATGCATGGCGACTAAATACACCAACCGAGAATATCGTTATCCGTAATTGTAATATTGTAGAAGGGCATACTTTACTGGGGATTGGCAGTGAAATCTCAGGAGGCATCCGTAATGTGTATATGCATGATTGCAAGGTGCCGCAATCCGTCAGGCGACTCTTCTTTGTGAAAACCAATCATCGGCGGGGAGCATTCGTAGAGAATATCCGCATGGAGAATATCAAGGCGGGACATGTGCAGCGGGTACTCGAAATAGATACGGATGTGCTTTATCAGTGGAAAGACCTTGTACCTACGTATGAAGAACGCATTACGCGTATTGATGGTATTTATATGAAAAACGTTTCGTGTACTTCGGCTGATGCCGTCTATGAGCTGAAGGGGGATGCCAGACTGCCGGCACGGAATATAGAGATTAAAGATGTACATGTAAATGAAGTGAAGCATTTCGTGAAAAAGGTGAGTAATGTGGAAAATGTGGTAGAAGAGAACGTCACAGTAACTACGTTCAATGAACAATAATACAGGTAATTGCACTTTACTCCATGTCCTGTCTTTATGTTCTTCCCTATTTTTGCTGAAGTATTTAAGTTGATAAATGATATAACAATGAAATATACCTTTTTGTGGGCAGTACTGTTAGGGCTGACCCTGGGAGCGTGTTCGGCGCAAGAACCGGAGAAAGTAGTTTATAACGGCATACCCTGGTTTGATGACCAGGGAAATATTGTCAATGCGCACGGTGCGTGCATTGTAGAAGATGGCGGGCGTTACTACCTTTTCGGAGAGTATAAATCGGATAAGAGCAACGCCTTCCCGGGATTCGGTTGCTACTCTTCCGACGACCTGGTGAACTGGACATTTGAAAGAGTGGTACTACCGGTGCAGCCCGATGGCATATTAGGTCCCGAACGGGTAGGCGAGCGGGTGAAAGTGATGAAATGTCCGTCTACAGGGGAATACGTGATGTATATGCATGCCGATGATTTAGGATATCGAGACCCGTATATCGGCTACGCTACTTGCAACACCATCAATGGCGAATACGAATTGCAGGGGCTGCTGCTCTATGACGGCAAACCTATCAAACGCTGGGACATGGGAACTTTCCAGGATACGGATGGCAAAGGATATCTGCTTATCCATCACGGCCCTATCTACAGATTGAGCGAGGATTACCGCTCGATAGAAGCTGAGGCAGCCAACGTCAAAGGCTCGGGCGAGTCGCCTGCCATGTTCAAGAAGAATGGCATGTACTACATGCTGTTCTCCAACCTGACGAGCTGGGAGAAGAATGACAACTTCTACTTTACGGCGCCCGCCATTGAAGGCCCCTGGACTAAGCAAGGACTCTTCTGCCCGGAGGGAAAGCTGACCTATAACTCACAGAGTACATTCGTCTTTCCCCTGAAACGTGGCAATGACACGATTCCTATGTTTATGGGCGACCGCTGGTCATTCCCCCATCAGGCCTCGGCGGCAACTTACGTGTGGATGCCTTTGCAAGTGGACGGAACCAAAATCTCAATACCCGAATACTGGCAATGCTGGGATATAAACAGCTTAAAACCGGTGGATGCCTTGCGGAACGGGACAGTGATTCCTGTCAAAGAAATGCTATTCGCACCGGACTGGAAAGAAGAAAACGGACGACTGACCTCAAATACGAAAGGAAGTACCTTGTCTGTTCCATTCAAGGGAACACATACGGCAGTAGTAGGTGAATCAAATCCCCACAGCGGATATGCCAAAGTAAGTGTATTAGATGCTAAGAAAGATACCGTATATTCTTCATTAGTAGACTTTTATAGCAAATATCCGGAGAAGGCAATCCGTATCATGACTCCCAGGATGGTGGAAGGAAACTATACATTGCTGATAGAAGTAACAGGCATAATGCCGGTATGGACGGATAAGTCCAAGACCATCTACGGGAGCGACAATACTTTTGTGACACTCGATAATATTTATTACTTTTGAGCCATAAATTACTGACCATGAAGAAAGGAATCTTAAGCTTATTCTTGTTGTTGATAGCCCAGCTTGGTTGGGCGCAGTTCAATCTCACTTCGGGGAAGCCTGTTAAAATAGCTTGTGACAATGCGGAAGAAAAGGTAGTGCATACTGCCTTGGGACTGCTGTCCCGTGATTGCCGTGCAGTGCTTTCCACATCGCCGGTGCTGGATGCCGGACAGGGCGATATCATTATCGGTACCATTGGTAAGAGCCTGTTGATAGCCAAAACCGGAGCGGATGTCTCTGCCTTGAATGGTAAAAAGCAGGCTTTCCAGCTGACTGTATTGCCGGACGGCAAACTACTGATTGCCGGTAGTGATGCACATGGCACAGCCTATGGCATCATGGAACTATCCCGCCTGCTGGGAGTCTCTCCCTGGGAATGGTGGGCGGATGTGGTGCCGGAAAAAAAGACATCTTTCACTTTACCCGCAAATTACCAAACGACACAATCTCCCTCCGTAGAATACCGTGGCATCTTTATCAATGATGAAGACTGGGGTCTGATGCCCTGGAGCAGCAAGAACTACGAACCTGCCGACCGGCAACAAATAGGTTCGAAGACCAATCACCGCATCTTTGAACTCTTGCTGCGCCTCCGCGCTAATACCTACTGGCCTGCCATGCACGAGTGTACCTTGCCTTTCTTCCTGACGGAAGGCAACCGTGAAGTGGCAGCCGAGTTCGGTATATTCATCGGTTCTTCCCACTGCGAACCCATGGTGTGCAGCGCTGCCGGCGAATGGAGAATAAGAGGAAAGGGCGATTACGACTATGTGAACAACAGCGCCTCCGTTTACAAATTCTGGGAAGACCGTGTGAAAGAAGTTGCCGGACAAGAGAATATCTATACCCTCGGTATGCGTGGCGTGCACGACGGACAGATGCAGGGAGCCAAAACAGTGGAAGAGCAGAAGGCGGTGCTGGATCGCGTGTTTATAGACCAGCGCGGGCTGTTGGAGAAGTATGTGAATAAAGATGTCACCGCCATTCCGCAGGCTTTCATCCCTTATAAAGAAGTGCTCGACATTTATAATGTCGGATTGCAGGTGCCTGATGATGTGACACTAATCTGGTGTGACGATAACTACGGCTATATCCGCCACTTCCCTACACCGGAAGAGCGTGCCCGCAAAGGCGGAAACGGCATCTACTATCACGTCTCCTATTGGGGGCGTCCGCACGATTATCTCTGGTTGGGTACTTTCAGCCCCTACCTGCTCTATCAGCAAATGAAGCTGGCGTACGACCGCGGAATCCAGAAAATGTGGGTACTGAACGTAGGTGATATCAAACCTGCCGAATATCAGATTGAACTGTTCCTCGATATGGCATGGAATATAGACCGGGTAGCCGGAGAAGGTGTTACCGCCCATTTGAAGAACTGGTTGGGCAGAGAGTTCGGCGCGGAATCTGCCGAGGCGCTACTTCCGGTTATGCAGGAGCATTACCGCCTAGCGTATATCCGCAAGCCTGAGTTTATGGGAAATACGCGTGAAGAAGAACGCGACCATATATATAAGAAGGTAAAAGACTTACCCTGGGGCGAACAGACCATCCGTGAACGCTTGAAAGGCTATGCCGCCTTGTCCTCCACAGTCGAAGAGGTGGAGGCAAAACTACCTGCCAACCGAAGGGATGCCTATATGCAGTTGGTGAAATATCCCGTGCAGGCCGCCGACCAGATGAACCGGAAGCTCCTGAATGCACAACTTGCCCGCCACGGAAAGGTTGATTGGGAACAGAGTGATGCTGCTTTCGACAGCATTGCTTCACTGACACGCCGGTATAATGCTTTGCAGAATGGCAAGTGGATGCACATGATGGACTTCCAGCCCCGCAAACTTCCTGTGTTCAGGCGTGTGGAACATGAGACTGCCGTTACTCCAATGGTAAAAGAGGAAACTCCTGTCTATAAATGGAATGCTATGGATTGCACTGCCGGTAATCCTGCACACTGCGAAGGTTTGGGGTACGAAGGCAAAGCAGCGGGTATTGGCAAAAATGCTTCCCTTACTTTCGCTTTTGATGATTGGAAGACGGATTCTGTAGAAGTTGAAGTACGCCTGTTGCCCAATCATCCTATGGATGAAAAGCAATTACGTTTCACCGTATCAATTGATAAATCGGCCCCGCAAGCCGTTTCTTATGAAACAAAAGGGCGCAGTGAGGAATGGAAGGAGAATGTGTTGCGCAATCAGGCGATACGGAAAGTGAAACTGCCGGTCGGCAAACGGAAATCGCATAAGTTGGTGATTAAGGCGTTGGACGAAGGGGTAGTGTTAGACCAGGTAATGCTTTATTGATAATACGTCCTTCCGTACAGCTCATCAAGTAAACCTTACCGTTCGTCAGATAAATTAGCTGCAAAGCAAGGAACCGTTTAGTTTTGCCGCATATTAATAATCTCTAAATTTTATTCTTATGCGCAGATATGACATTGATGCTTTGCGGGTTATAGCCTTTGGCTTACTTATTTTCTATCATGTGGGTATGTTCTTTGTCCCTTGGGAGTTCCATATAAAGAATAATGTGGTGTACGAAGGATTGACCTACCCCATGCTTTTCCTTAACCAGTGGCGACTGCCGCTTCTCTTTGTGATTTCAGGCATGGGCGTCTACTTTGCCCTTTCCAGGAGAAGCGGGTGGCAGTTTATGAAAGAGCGGGTGAAGCGGTTGCTCATTCCCTTTCTGTTTGGAGTGCTATTCATTGTTCCGCCGCAGATTTATGTTGAAAGGCTTGCTAAAGGTCAGTTTCACGGAAGCTATTTCTTCGACTATTGGCCGTTGGAAGCATTCAAAGGAGGCGCCTATCCCGAAGGAAATATATCGTGGCATCACCTCTGGTTTATTCTCTACCTGCTTATCTTTTCGCTTATACTTGTTCCCGTCTTCCTGTATCTGCGTAAGCATACCAACGCTTGGATACTGCGCAAAATGAGAACCCTTGCTTCAATGCCGGTAGGGCTATATGTGTTTACTATCCCTCTGTTCCTGTGGTGTATCTTCCTTGCTCCCTACTATCCTCAAACCAACGCTTTGATTGGCGATTGGTATAATCTGGTGAACTATTGCACACTCTTTCTGTATGGCTTCCTGCTGATTTCAATGAAAGATGTCTTCTGGAAAACCGTAACCGGCAACCGGCTCAAGTTCCTGGTCACAGGGCTTGTTGCTTTCCCGTTGCTGCTGTGCGTGTGGTATCTGCTGCCGGATTTTCCGCGGAAGTCCTACCTGGCGTCTTTCGTCCGGGTGGTAAATATGTGGTCGTGGATATTGGCGTTGATGGGTTATGCGGCCATCTATCTGAATAAACCGGGCAGGCTGCTGGCGTACTGCAATGAAGCCGTATACCCTTTTTATATCCTGCATCAAAGTGTGATGATGGTGCTGTGCTACTACATGATGGATACGGATATGAGCCTCATGTTCAAGCTCCCGCTGCTCATGCTCGGTACATTTGGCGGCTGTTGGCTGATTTATGAATTTGGTATTCGCAGGTACAAACCGGTCAGGCTGTTGTTTGGAATGAAAGCATGAGCCATGTATTCCGGATATTTGCTAACTTTATCGCCGAATATTTGCTAACGGTATGGAGGCGGGAAATCTTAAACGGATAAACGGAATATAAAAGGAATATAAATATGAGAATGGATATGAGAATGAAAATAAAGATGAATATAAATACGGATACGGTGATGCGTTGGGTGTTTCCTTTGCTCCTTGCTATTGTTATCACCTCCGGTATCCGGTTGGTGACTGATATAGCTTCCTCGTTCCCGTTCTGGAACCGCCCGATGATAATCAATCTGAAAGATTTTCTGCTTGTCATCATATCCTGCTATATACTCGATTTCATGTTTCGGTATCTGATAGGAAGTCGTTTTTTAAAAGAAAAGAGACTCAGCACACTCAGTGAGTACACAATCTTGACCCTGTTGCTTTTTATAGCAATCACCGGCTCCACCTTTCTGGCACACTATTTCATTGATTCTCCGAATTACCTCATTGACTTTGTGATTTCGTATGTGGTCGCCATTCCGGTTTCACTGTTTTACTACACGATGATACGCAGTGCTCAAATCAGCAGGGAATACGCCCGGCAAACCCTGCAAGTAGAGAAGATAAAGAGCGAGAAACTGGCTGCCGAACTCGATTACCTAAAAGCCCAGTATCATCCGCATTTCCTGTTCAATGCCCTGAATACCGTCTACTTTCAGATCGATGACGAGAACCGGGCGGCGAAGCAATCCATCGAACACTTGTCCGAACTGCTGCGTTATCAACTCTATGATATTAAAGAGGAAGTAACTTTGGAACAGGAAGTTCATTATCTGGAATCATACATAGCCTTCCGGAAGCTCCGGATGAGTGAACGCCTGAAACTTACATTCACACATGATGTGGTGACGGGAGGTCGGAAGCTACATCCGTTGCTATTCCAGTCTTTATTGGAAAACGCCTTTAAGTATGTAGGCGGAGATTATTGGATACACATAAACCTCGCTGCCGAACGTGACCGGATTCGTTTTATCGTAGAGAATGCAACCGATGGAACGAACAATATATCTTCTGATGGAAGCGGAATAGGTATAGAAAACCTCCGTCGCAGGCTCGAATTGTTGTACCCCGGGCGGCATACGCTAACTGTACGTCCCGGCGAGAAGACGTTTTATGCCGAACTGACCATTCATGCGAATCAGTAGTTAAAGGAGTTGTCGCTTCGCATTATTTATATTGATGAACCCATATAATCTCCGTTACCCATAACGTGTGCCTTATGAAAATGAAATGTGTAATCACCGATGATGAACCGATGGCCCGCAAAGGACTACGCGGTTACATTGAAAAGATAGACTTCCTTACGCTTACCGGCGAATGCGAGGATGCCCTGCAACTGAATGCTTTGCTGAGAAGCGAAAGACCGGATCTGGTATTCCTTGATATTGAGATGCCTCATGTCTCCGGAATGGATTTGCTGGCAAGCATCCCCAATCCACCCAAAGTTATTATCGTATCAGCCTACGAGCAGTACGCCCTCAAAGGTTACGAACTGGATGTTGTGGATTATCTGCTGAAGCCGGTAAGCTTTGACCGTTTCCTGAAAGCCGTCAATAAAGCCTGTGGCCAATATGAAAAAGAAAACAAGGAATCCCCGGCAATCGCTGATGAATATATATTTGTGAAGAGTGACAAGCAACTGAAGAAGATTGTCCTCAGGGATATCCTGTTTGTTGAAAGCATGGAGAATTATGTAATTATCCATACGTCCGGGAGCAAGGAAATCGTATACACTACCCTTAAGCAGATAACGGATGTATTATCTCCTGCGGACTTTCTGCAAGTACACCGTTCCTATGTGGTCAATGTCTGTCATGTCAAGACCATAGAAGGAAATATGCTTGATGTCGGCGGTCATAAGATTCCGGTTGCACGCAATCAGCGCAATCAAGTGTTTGATGTGCTCGTGAAAGAAAGGTTGGTTTCGAGAAAGTGAGTTGTATCGGCAAGGAGTCATCTCGTGACACGGCCTCTTTCTTATGTCATGGGAATGTTGCTTATTCCCCGCGGTATTTCGCTTTTGCCTTATCAACCATAAACCGGAAGAACCTGGCAGCTATGGTATCACCCGCCACAGTCAATGCTTCCGGGTGAAACTGTACTCCCCATATCGGGCGGCCATCCATACCTTCGATAGCTTCGGGTATGCTGTCCGTAGCCCATGCCGTAATTCTGAATCCCGGCGCTACCTGTTTCACCGCCTGGTGATGATGGGTATTGGTGAACAGCCTCGTTTGCCCCGTAAGTTGGGCTATCGCAGAGCCGGGCAGGAGGTTGACGAGGTGAGTGGGCACACTGCTCGGCTCCTTCTGGTTGTGCCGGACGGTAGTGTCAGGATACTGTGCAGGTATATCCTGATAAAGAGTCCCGCCGAATGCCACATTAATTAATTGCTCACCCCGGCAAATTCCCAACATCGGCAGATTGCGGCGTGCGGCAAGATGAATCAGAGCGATATCATAAATGTCGCGGATAGAATCTACCTCACCCAACTGTTCGATAGGCTCTTCATTATAATAAGAAGGATGTATATCAGCGCCTCCGATTAGGATAATCCCATCCAGCCGGTTGACAATATCTGCCAGAATAACACTGTCTGTAGTGATAGGAATAAGTACGGGAGTGCCTCCGGCGCGTATGACGGATTCCGTATAGGTCATTCGTGCAGACGAATAATCGTTGGGGTGTGAACAGGATATGCCGATGAGCGGTTGTTGCCTGAACGAGGAAACACCGGTGCGGCATCCCGCAAACATCAGGAGAATGAGCAACGCGGCGGCGGATGAATGTGCTTTCATTGTGAATTGGGGGATTAATGATTGAGGCTGTAAAGTTAGGGAAATCTTTCAGTAATAAGAGTACGAGCGCTTACTAAATACGAGCGCTTACTAAATATCTCCACCATCAGTTACAGAACCTGCTTCCCATATTACAGAAGCATAACGACCCTGTTACGGAACTTATCTCAACCCTATTTAAAAGTTTATCTCCAGCTTGGAGATGTTTATCTCCAGCCTGGAGATACATATCTTCAAGTTGGAGATATACATCTCCAAGCTGGAGATGAATTTTGAAATAGGAATGAACCAATGGGATTATAGAAGTGATTCCATTTCATCCCCATCTTTGGTGTATCGAAGTGCGTGCGTCTGGAATCAAACAGGTAAATTTCAGACGTATGCCGTGCGTCTCTACTACTTGCACTTAATTGTTATGTTAGCCGCCTTCAGTCCCTCCGCCGTAGCCCTCAGCTCGATATTTCCTTTCTTGCCGTTCGACTGCACGACCACCAGCGCCTTGCCGCTAAACAGTTTCCGCGCAGGCTTCTTGAGCGATAGATGATCCGTTGGGTCACCATTATCCGTTCCGGCGATGAATCCGTTGCCTGTGATGTTGAAATCAATCATGTTATCCGCCACAGGCACAGGATAGCCGTTGGCGTCCAGCGCTTCTACGGTGATGAAAGAAAGATCTGTGCCATCGGCGGCGATGGTTTTACGGTCGGCAGTGAGGCGCAGGGATACGGAGGGGCCGGCGGTTTTGATTTCGCGTACCAGCATTTCCTTTCCGGCTTTGCGCGAGATGGCTTTCAGTGTGCCCGCTTCGTAGGGAACGCGCCACCACACTTTCACTTCATCACCTTTTTTGGAGCGTGTGCCCAGGGATTTATCGTTGAGGAACAACTCCACTTCATCCGCTTGATTGTAGTAAGCCCAGATATCTACCGTTTCGCCCGGCGTCCAGTTCCAGTGCGGGAAGACGTGTAGCACGGGGGTATCCGTCCATTCGCTCTGATACATATAATACACGTCTTTGGGGAATCCGGCGAGGTCGACGATGCCGAAGTACGAACTGCGCGACGGCCACCAGTATGGCGTCGGTTCGCCCAGGTAGTCGAAGCCCGTCCAGATGTACATGCCCGAAAGGAAATCGTACTTCTTAACCTGCTGCCAGGTGCGTTCGTGTGTGGTTCCCCACGGAACGCGACTGTTATCGTAGGCCGAGCACTGGTTGTCCTTCTTCTTGTAAGCGGAGTCCCAGGTTTCGGGACGGATGTAAACGCGATCGGAAGGCATTTCGTACAAACCGCGTGACATCAGCGAAGAGGTCGATTCGGTGATAATGATTTTCTTTCCCGGATACATTTCGGGCAGTTCGGGCCAAAGTTCATCGTTGTAGTTGAAGCCGTAAATATCCAGCGCCCCCGATTGAAAGAGGTTGTTGTACGGGCGCGGCTCCTGGTTGCCTGAGGTGATGGGGCGGGTGGGGTCGAGTTCCTTCACGATATTAGCCAGCTTGATGGTGAGCAGGGCGCTGGCATGCAGGTCTTCGGATAACTCGGCTTTGTTCATGTTTTTGGCGAAGTTGAAGAGGATGTTGGCCTGCTGCAGGTCGAGCGTATCCACGTCCATGTGCACCCATTGTTCCAGCACCTCGTTACCGATGCTCCACATAAGTATAGACGGGTGGTTGCGGTCGCGCAGGACGAAATCGGTGAGGTCGCGCTCGTGCCACTCGGCGAAGTAGTTCGAGTAATCCTCGGGCGATTTGCGTTTGTGCCACATGTCGAACGCTTCGTTCTGCACGATGAAGCCCATGCGGTCGCACAGATCGAGCAGCTCCGGCGCGGGCGGATTGTGCGAAGTACGGATGCTGTTGCAACCCATCGCCTTGAGGATTTCGAGCTGACGCTCCAGCGCGCGTACGTTGATGGCTGTGCCGAGGCATCCGAGGTCGTGGTGCTGGCAAACGCCTTTTATCTTCATGGGCTTGCCGTTGAGGGAGAATCCTTTGTCGCTGTCGAACTCAAAGAAGCGGACGCCCAGCGGGGTATCGTACTCGTCGATTATCTGGCCATCTTTTACTACCTGCGTGGTGATGGTGTACATATACGGGTGGGTGTCCGACCATAGTTGCGGACTTGCGAGCTTCATCGTCTGCACAGTTTCTATCTTCTGTTCTCTGAGCACGCTTACCTTGCTGCTCATCCTGGCTTTCGCCTTGCCGTCGGCATCCTTAATTACCGACACCAGCTCGGCCTCGCGCGTTTCTTTGCTGTTATTTTCGAGGGTGATGCGCAGGTTCACATCGGCCGCTTGTGCCGATACGTTTTCGGTAGTGACATACGTGCCCCAATGGGCTATGTGCAGCGGGTCGACCGTTACGAACCTGACGTTGCGGTAGATGCCCGAGCCGGAGTACCAGCGCGAGTTGGGTTGTCGACTATTGTCCACCCGCACGGCGATGGTGTTCTTTTGCCCGTATTTGAGGTGCGGGGTGAGGTCGTACCGGAAAGAGATGTATCCGTTGGGGCGTTCGCCCAGCAGTTGGCCGTTGATCCATACGGTGCTGTTCCAGTACACGCCGTCGAAGTCGATGTAAGTATGCTTGCCTGCGTCTGTGGCCGGTGGGGTGAATGTTTTGCGGTACCAGCCGATTCCGCCCGGCAGGGCGCCACCTCCGGGGGTGGCGGGGTTTTCGACCGAGAAATCGACCTCGATGCTCCAGTCGTGCGGCAGGTTGATGGCTTGCCACGAAGCATCGTCGAAACTCTCGATGGAGGCGCGGGGGTTATCGCCCAGGATGAATTTCCATCCGGAGTTGAAGAGGGCGGTCTGGCGGGCGGGTTCATCGACTATGCTCGTCGAGCAACCTTGCAGCGTAAGCAGGACAAGGATGAGCAGATAAGAGATGGTTTTCTTATTCATGATATTACGGGTTTTAGATGTTGCAAAAATACAGCATCTCGTCCACATAGATAGGCCCGTATGTTTTGTGATGTAGCCGTTGAGGGAAGTGGCGAGGGCGGTTTTGTTATACAAAGGGGGTGATTTTGATAATGTCCGCTATTCAAAAACATTTCTGCTCGTGTTTGCGGGGGATTTGTGTTAGTTTTGCAAAAACAGAAAACCTACAATACCATGAAACAAAAACCTTTATTACTTTTATCCCTATTCCTGAGCGTCACCCTCCACGCCCAGAAACAGCGAGCCACTACACCCGGGTTTCCTGCGGAAGAGTCTTGTTGCTTCCTCGACAACCTGTCCCATTATATCGACAACCCCGCTATATTCGAACTCGGCCAGGAAGAAGCCCGTGCCTACTACATTCCCGCCGAAAGCATCTCGCTGAACGGCAAATGGAAATTCTTCTGGTGTGACACGCCCGACGGCATCCCCGCCAATTTCTTCGATCCGAACTATTCCGACAAGAAGTGGGGGGACATCAACGTGCCTTCTAACTGGGAGATGCAGGGTTATGGCGACAAGCTATTTCGTAATGTAGCCACCACTTTCCACGCCAACCCGCCTCACCCGCCCACAGAGTATAACCCCACCGGCCTCTACCGCCGCACCTTCAAAATCCCCGCCGGGTGGAAGGCCGACAAACAGATATTCCTTCGCTTCGAGAAGGTGGCCTCCGCCTCTTTCGTCTGGATTAACGGACAGAAAGTAGGCTACAACGAAGGCGCGCAAGAGCCTGCTGAATACAACATCACCCCCTACCTGAAACCCGGCGAAAATACCCTCGCCGTGTGCGTACTGAAATATTCCGACGGGTACTACCTTGAGGGGCAGGACTACTGGCGGTTGGCCGGCATCTTCGATGATGTCTGGCTCTACGCCGCGCCCAACGTCCGCATATTCGACTGGCAGGTGATTACGGATTTCGATGATACGTATACGGATGCGGAAGTGGATGTCCGCGTGAAAATCAAAGACTATAAAGGTACCGGAACGGAAGGCTACCAGGTTAAAGCGCGCCTTGCTCACAAAGACGGCAACGTGGTTAAGGAGTTTTCCGGCGTTCCGCTTCGCACCACTGTACAGAATCCTTTAAAGTGGACTTCCGAAACACCTAATCTCTATACCCTTCAACTCGACCTCCTCACCGCAGACGGCACCCTGCAAGACCGCATCCAAACCACCATCGGCTTTAAGAAGACCGAAATCCGCGACGGTGTATTCTACCTCAACGGCGTGCCCCTGAAAGTCAATGCCCAGAACTCCCACATGCAGCACCCCGAACTTGGTCATGCGATGGACGAGACCACGATACGCAAAGACTTCGAACTGCTGAAGCAATTCAACTTCAACGCCGTGCGTACCTCGCACTATCCCCCGGTGAACAAATACCTCGAGCTGGCCAACGAATACGGCCTCTACGTCATCGACGAGGCGGGCGACGAAGCCCACGCCAACGAATGGATTTCCACCCGCCCCGAATACGAACCCATGTACCGCGACCGCGTTCGCAAAATGGTGCTGCGCGATCGCAACTACCCCTGCATCCTCTTCTGGAGCGCGGGCAACGAGAGCGGCGAGGGCGAAAACATTGCCCACGTCATTGACGAAGGCAAAAAGCTTGACCCCACCCGTTACTGGATGTACGGCGGCAACGCTTACTCGCACCCTGCGGAAGACATTATCGGTCCCCGTTACCCCACGCCGATGGAACTCGAAATACAAGTCGGTCTTGGTAGCGACAACGACACCCGCCCCTCCTTCATGGACGAGTACCTCTCCGTAGCCGGCAATGGCGGCGGTGCACTGGACGATTATTGGAACGTGATTTATCGTCACCCCCGCATCATCGGTGGTGCAATCTGGGATTTTGTCAGCCCCGGACTGACGGAGGAAACCCGTCGGGTAGAAGACAGTTCGCCTTACCGCACCCCCGCTCATTTGATGGGAAATGCCCAGCTGGTGAAAGATAAAAAGAATACTGTGCTCGACCTTAACGGGCACGACCAATGGGTGGAAGTCTACCGCTCGGACAACGTAGAAATCTCCGGCGATGCACTGACGCTCACATTCAAAGCCTATCCCCGCAAACTTATCAGCAGTTGCGGCTCATTCATCACCAAAGGAAATTACCAGTTCGGAGTGCAGCAACATGGCAAGGAGTCGCTGGAATTCTACATCTATACCGATAAGAAACATTCCATCTATGCCCCGCTGCCCGATAATTGGGAATATAATTGGCATCAGGTAACGGCTGTTTACGATGGTAGCGAAATGACGCTCTACATAAACAAGGATAAGAAAGCTGCGGCCAAAGTATCGGGTAACATCCGCAACTTCCCGTTTCCTATCAACATCGGTCGTAATGCCGAAGCGCACGGACAGGAAACTTCCGTTTACATTTGCGATGCGCAGATAGATGATGTAGGGATATTTGATAAGGCTATGGTTCCTGATTTAGCTAATGCTAACCGTTGGTTTCGCACGGAGGAGGCCAACCTGTGGCTCGACTTTGATGCCGCATGGAACCAACGGTCAGCGTTAGCTAAACCTGACCGCCCCGCCTCGGGGCACTTTTATAGCTACGGCATCGGTGCCCGTACCTATGGAAGCATTTGGCCCGATAGAACCGTTCAGCCCGAAATGTGGCAGATGAAAAAGACCGTTCAACCGCTTTCTTTTACTATGCTTGATGCAGAAGCCGGCTTGCTTGAGGTCTGGAACCGCAACCATTTTACGGATGCTTCGCAGTACGATATACGTTGGGAGTTGATGGAGGATGATAAGGTGATTCAGTTGGGTACGTTGAATTTGAATACTGCGCCGTTGAGCCGAGAGCGGGTGGAGGTTCCTTATAAAAAGCCTGCTATGGATTCCGGAAAAGAGTACAGAATCATAGTTCGCTCCTTCCTGAAAAAGGACGAGTTATGGGCATCGGCAGGACACGAGGTGGCGTGGGATGAATTCCCACTATCATCCCCATCATTGCGAGGGCCTGCCCGAAGCAATCCAGGCGACTTGGCAGTTACTAATGAAGGCAACAGCCTCATTGTATCCGGCACCAACTTCCGCTATACATTTAACAATAACGATGGCCTTCTCACCTCTTTTATATATAAAGGTAAAGAGATGCTCAAATCCCCCCTCCGCCTCAACCTCTGGCGTGCTCCCCTGGCCAATGAACTCGATACCTGGAGCGGCTGGAGCGCCGCCATGCCCTATTGGAAAGAAGGCTACGGATATACCCTGGTCACCGAAATGTATTCCACAGGCATCGACAACCTCGCCTTGTACCCGCTATCTTTCTCCGCCGAAGAAGTGAACGGCCGGATACACATCAACATCACCAACGCCGAACTCACGGGCGCCGGCGGGAAAGAGAAAAAAGATCTCTACATCGAGGGCGTGCAGTGCAACGGCATCCTCAACACCTACCAATACATCATCCACGGCGACGGTACCATGGAAATTACCCACAACCTGAAACCCCAGGGCAAGATGCCCCTCTGGTTCCCCCGCGTGGGACTGACCCTCACCGTCAGCGATGCCCTGAGTAACGTAGAATGGTACGGCCGCGGCCCGCAGGAAAACTATCCCGACCGCAAAACCGGCTACCGCACCGGCATCTACACCAACACCGTCGACGGCATGTATGAGCCTTACCTCATCCCCCAGGACTACGGCCTGCGCACCGATACCCGCTGGATCCGCCTCACCGACGACAACGGCACCGGCCTGCAATTCGAAATGAACGAACTGTTCAACTTCAACGCCTACCCGTACAGCACGGACAACCTGACCAAAGCCACGTACACCTACCAACTGCAAAAGCAGGACGGGATAACCGTGAATCTGGATTATGCCACAACTGGCGTAGGATGCACGGCGCGCGGGGTGTTTTCATCGTACAGGGCGCAAGTACAGGAATATAATAGAACGATACTAATAAAACCAATACAATAGAAACCATGAAAGTACGTTTGAATGTGATCATTATCCTGAGTCTCCTCACGCTCGTTTGCCCCGCCATGCAAGCCCAAAAATCTATCAGCATCCCCGCCGATAAAACCGGCATGGAAAGCGATGCTATTACCCTATGCTCCAAAATAACCATGGGCTGGAACCTCGGCAATACCCTCGAAGCCATCGGCGGAGAAACCCGCTGGGGCAACCCCGTAACCACCGAAGCCATGATAAAAGGAGTGAAAGCAGCAGGCTACAATGCCGTGCGCCTGCCGTGCGCCTGGGATCGATACCTTGAAGACCAAACCACCTACAAAATAAAAGACTCCTGGATGGCTCGCGTGCAGGAAGTAGTTGACTACTGTGTAAACAACGACCTGTACGTCCTATTAAACATCCACTGGGACGGAGGCTGGCTCGAAAACAACTGCACGCCCGACAAGCAAGCCGCCGTTAACATAAAGCAGAACGCCCTTTGGGAGCAAATCGCCATCCACTTCCGCGACTATGATGAACGCCTCCTCTTTGCCGGATGCAACGAACCCAACGCAAAGACCGCCGAGCAGGCCGAAGTCCTCCGGAGCTACGAACAAACCTTCATCGACGCCGTTCGCCGCACCGGCGGCCGCAATGCCTACCGCAACCTCGTGGTGCCCTCGCCCGAAACCAACATCGCCCTGGCCGACACACTCATGATACTCCCCAAAGACGTGATTGAAAACCGCATGATCGTGGAAGTACACTATTATGCACCCTTCAACTTCTGCCTCATGAACAAAGATGAATCCTGGGGCAAGATGGCCTACTTCTGGGGAAAAGGATTCGAGAAGTATGCCGTAGGCGAATACGAAGGACGCTTTTCCACCTGGGGACTGGAAGACTATGTACTCGAACAATTCCAAATCATGAAACGCCGGTTCACCGACAAAGGTATTCCGAGCATCCTCGGAGAGTTTGGCGTAGGGAGAAGACGTTTCGAAGACCCCGCCGTGCAACTCGCACACGACCAATCGCGCGGATACTTCTATCAGGTAGTGACTGAGCAGGCCAAGAACCACGGCATCGTACCCTTTATCTGGGAAACAGGCGGGGTATTCAACCGTCGCGACAATATGAAAGTCATCGACCCCGAGGTTTATAACGGGATGGTGCGTGGAGCTAAGGCAGGCAAGTATCCGTACTGATTAACAACTATTTCCATGAAAACACTTGTACTTCATATATATTATGCAATAACCATGAAAACAAAAAACACCCTCCTCCTGTCACTGGTGCTCCTTGCCACCGCCCTGCAAGTGAAAGCGCAATATACCTTTAACGCCCCCCTTTACGGTGCCGCCTATTACCATGAATATATGCCCTACGAGCGCCTCGACGAAGACATTCGCCTGATGAAAGACGCCGGCCTTACCGTTGTGCGCGTCGGCGAATCCACCTGGGGCGTCTTCGAACCTCAGGAAGGCGTCTTCGAGTTCGAATGGATGGACCGCATCATTAATAAGATGCACCAGGCCGGCATCAAAGTCATACTGGGAACGCCTACCTACTCCATTCCTGCCTGGCTTGCCTATAAACACCCCGAGGTGATGGCCGAACATCAGCGCGGAAACAAAGCCTACTACGGCATCCGTCAGAATATCGACTTCACCAATCCCACCTTTAAATACTACAGCGAGCGCATCATCCGCAAACTGATGGAAAGGTACGCCAAGCACCCCGGTGTAATCGGCTACCAAGTGGATAATGAGACTGAAGCCCGCGGAGTAAACAACCGCGATTACTTCATCGGGTTCCGCAACTACATCAAAGACCGCTTTAATAACGACCTCAGTCTGCTCACCAAGGAGTGGGGAATGAATTACTGGGGCATGAACATCAACACCTGGGAAGAATTCTACGTCCGCGACGGTGTGACCAACCCCTCCTACAAGAACGAGTGGGAACGTTACAACCGTAAGCAGGTGGCCGACTTCCTGAACTGGCAGTGCGACATCGTGAACGAGTACAAACGCCCTGATCAGTTTGTGACACACTGCTTTATGCCCGACTTCCAAAACATCGATCAGGTAGAGAGTTTCCGACAGATGCAATACCCCGCTATCAACGTGTACCACGATGTACAGGACAAGCAGGACGGTCAGCGCATAGCCTACGCCGGCGACTTTGTGCGTACTGTAGCCCGCAACAATTACATCGTCATGGAAACCAACGCCCAGGGCATCGGCTGGGACGCCCGCGGACAGTATCCACCGTACGACAAACAGCTACGGCAGAATGTGTACGGACATTACGCTTCCGGCGCCAACATGGTAGAGTACTGGCACTGGGCCACCCTGCACTACGGACAGGAAACCTACTGGCGGGGCGTTCTGGGGCATGACCTCCAGCCCAACCGCATTTACAATGAGTTCAGAACCACCGCAAGGGAGCTGGAAAAGATAGGCAGCAGCATCGTCGACTTAAAGAAGACGAACCGCGTTGCCATCCTCTACAGTCATGACTCGTACCACGCCCTCGGCTTCATGCCCTACACGTACAAAAGCAATTATCCCATCGACATGGTGCACAAGTCGCTCTACTTCCAGAACATCGAAACGGACATTGTGCCCTGTGATAAAGTGACGGATTTCAGCGGGTACGATATGCTCGTCATCCCGCCGCTGTATGTAGCTACCGACGATTTACTCATGGCTATCGACCGCTTCGTACAATCCGGCGGGCACGTGGTGATGATGCACAAAAGTGGATACTGTAATGAGCATTCGGCTGTGCGGGCCACGTTGGCTCCAGGGCCGTTGCGCAAGGCGTGCGGATTCTACTATCAGGAGTACTCTACCATCAGTAACCTTTCATTAAAGGACAACGCGTTCGGCCTCGGCAATGCCGGTCAGATCAGCGACTGGTACGAGTTCCTGATTCCCGAAACGGCTACGCCCCTGGCCTACGCGGAGCATCCGTTCTTCGGCAAATGGCCGGTTATCACCGAGAATAAGTACGGCAAGGGCAAGTTGACGTATATAGGAACGTATCCTTCGCAGGAGTTACTGGATGCGGTTGTGCGGAAGGTAGCGGTAGATGCAAGCGTCATATCAGCCGGGCATCAGGGATTCCCGGTGATTCAGCGATCGGGCGTGAATAAACAGGGCAAGAACATCCGCTATATCTTTAACTACAGCAGTGAAACGCAAGAACTGGCATACAGCTACCCGCAGGCCAAGGAACTGATTTCCGGCAAAGCCGTGAAACCGGGGGATAGCGTGACACTGGAACCGTGGGATGTGATGGTGATGGAAGAGAAATAACATATAAAACTTGTAAACCAATACAAATATATATTATGAACAAACTTAAAACGCTACTCCTTTCCGTAGCACTCACCGGCGCATTAGCTGCTCCTGCTTATGCGCAGCGCGTAGAACCCGCCGTCCAAGGCAAGTTTCAACCCACCTGGGAGTCCCTCTCACAGTACGAAACCCCCGAATGGTTCCGCAACGCCAAGTTCGGTATCTGGGCACACTGGGGGCCGCAGTGTCAACCCGAAGCCGGCGACTGGTACGGACGCGCCATGTACGAGGAAGGCAGTGACGCCTATAAAGTACACCTCGAGAAGTATGGCCATCCTTCTGAGTTCGGCTTCAAAGACGTCATCAACGAGTGGAAAGCTGAGCGATGGGATCCCGAAAAGCTCGTCGCCCTCTACAAGCGCATCGGCGCGCAGTACTTCTTCGCCATGGGCAATCACCACGATAACATGGATCTGTGGGACAGCAAGTACCAACGCTGGAACTCCGTAAACATGGGACCCAAACGCGACATCCTGGCCGAGTGGGAGCGCGCCGCCCGCAAGCACAAGCTGCCCTACGGAGTCAGTATCCACTCTTCGCACGCATGGACGTGGTACGAAACCGCCCAAGGCGCCGATAAAACCGGCCCTTATGCCGGCATCTCGTACGATGCCCGCGTGGTGACCAAAGAAGATGGCCGCGGCAAATGGTGGGAGGGCTACGACCCGCAGGAACTCTACGTGCAGAATCACTCCCTCAGCGGACACGCCTGGGGCGTGTGGGATTGGCCCGCAGGAACCTCCGTGCCCACGCAGGCCTACTACGATAATTTCTTCGACCGCACCGTCGACATGATTAACCGCTACAACCCCGACCTGGTTTATTTCGATGACAGCGTACTGCCATTCTGGCCTATCAACGACACTGGCATGGAAGTTGTGGCCCACTACTACAACCGCAACATGAAGCAGAACAAGGGCAAACTCGAAGCCGTGGTCTTCGGTAAACAGTTGAAGGAACAGCACAAGGAAGCTCTCGTATGGGACGTGGAGAAGGGTGTACCCTCCGGTTTGCAAGACAAGCCATGGCAAACCTGCTCCTGCCTTGGCACCTGGCATTACAACCGCTCCACGTACGTCGACAACTGGTACAAGTCGGGCAAAATGGTGATCCACATGCTCATCGACATCGTCAGCAAGAACGGCAACCTCCTGCTCAGCGTTCCCATGAAGGGCGACGGTACCATCGACGATAAAGAAGAAAAGATACTCGAAGACATCGCCGCTTGGATGGATATCAACAAGGAAGGCATCTTCGACACACGCCCATGGAAGGTTTTCGGCGAAGGCCCCGCGGCGGAAGCTGTTATCCCATTGGATGGAGCCGGTTTCAACGAAGGTAAAAACGAACCATATACTGCCGCCGATATCCGCTTCGTAGAGAAGGGCAATACGCTGTATACTCATGTGCTGGAGTGGCCGGCGGACGGGAAGGTGCTGATCAAATCCCTCGCTTCGGATAGCCCGCACCACACCGGCAAGATAAAGAAGGTAGAACTACTCGGCGCCGGCAAGGCGGAATTCCAACGGACGAAGAAAGGTCTGCTGGTGAGCCTGCCGAAAGACAAGAAGCCGAATGATATTTCGCTGGTGCTAAAGATAGATTAATCATATAACAATAGAACTAAGCATGAGACAAACCATCCAAACTGTAGCACTATTAATGTCGATCGCTGCCGTAACCGCCTGTCAGACACCGCAGGGAAAACTGGCCGACGGCTTCCGCCCGCTCGGCTGGCAACTCGAAAACGGAACGATTGAGGTGCTGGTGAGGAGTTTCTCTGCTGCGTTACCTTTAGCAACCCAACTAATTATCTGAACATGAAGCTGAAACTATTCACTCTTTTACTTCTGGGCACGGCTTACGCCGGCGCCCAGGTGGCTCCCGACTGGGAGAATCCTTTAGTCGTAGGTATCAACAAAGAGAACTACCACGCCACCCTTACGCTGCCCTCTAAAAAGGAAGCATGCGAGGAAATCATCTCACTCAATGGCAAGTGGCAGTTCAAATGGTCGCCCAACCCGGACAGCCGTCCTGTTGATTTCTATAAGAATGATTTCAATACCGACGGATGGGATCGGATTGTGGTGCCTGGTTCGTGGCAGATGCAGGGTTATGGCAAACCCATCTATTCGAACATCCCCTATCCTTTCCAGAAGGACGAGCCGAGAGTGACGAGCGAACCTCCTGCGCATTATTTCAGCTACGCGAACAGGAATCCTGTCGGTTCTTATGTGACAATGTTCAACGTGGCGCCCGAAATGAAAGGTAAACGTCTGTACCTTCACTTCGAAGGTGTAAAATCGGCCATGTATGTTTGGGTAAACGGGGAAAAGGTAGGCTACAGCCAGAACTCCATGTCGCCTGCCGAATTCGATGTGACTGATTTGGTTAATACAGGAGCAAACCGCCTGGCGGTAGAAGTTTACAGGTGGTCGGACGGAAGCTATCTGGAAGACCAGGATATGTGGCGGCTTAGCGGAATATTCCGCCCGGTAGAACTGTGGGTGCGTCCGCAGACACATATCAGGGACTATGCATTGGCTACCGAACTTTCGGAGGATATGAAGTCCGCCGCATTCCGTGCCAACGTGTGGGTAAGAAACCAAAGTAAACGGAAGGTTAAAGACCTGCAACTCATCGTCAACCTCACCGGCGAAGAAGCCAACGGGAGAACATTCACTTCGACAAAGATTGCTCCCGTAGGAACGATTCGACCCTTTTCGGAAATGCAGGTGGAGCTGTCCGACCTGCTTAAAGAACCCCGCTTGTGGTCGGCAGAAAAGCCATACCTGTACACGGTGAACATCACGCTTCGCGATAAAAACGGAGTGATCGAATCATTCGATTATCATTGGGGTGTACGAAAAATCGAAATCGTAGGAGATATATTTAAAGTCAACGGGAAAGCCATTAAACTAAAAGGGGTGAACCGGCACGACTACCATCCCCGCACCGGATTCTATGTGGACCCGCAAACGATGGAAAAAGATATCCAACTGATTAAACAGGCAAACATTAACATGATACGTACATCCCACTACCCGCATTTGCCCCTGTTGTACGAGCTATGCGATAAATATGGAATTTATGTCATGAATGATGCCAATCATGAAAGCCATGCATACGGCTTGGGGAACAAAGAATTGGGAGATAATCCGGGATGGACACCGGCCCATGTGGACCGGGCGGTGTCTATGGTAGAAAGAGATAAAAACCATCCGAGTATTATATTCTGGTCTTTGGGCAACGAAGGCGGAAGCGGTCTTAACCTGCGGGCGATGGCGGATACGGTTCGGGCTTTAGACCCCAGTCGCCCGGTGTACGACGATACAGACCGGTCGGTATCCGATGTTTACGACGAAGGCTATTTGCATCCCGATGCCCTGAAAGTTCTTGGCGAGGAGATAACCGACCGTCCCGTATTTATGCGCGAATATGCATACGCAATGGGAAATTCTATTGGCAATCTCAGAGAATATTGGGATGTAATCGAAGCCGACCCGAGCATCATTGGTGCAGCCATCTGGTGTTGGGTAGACCAGGGGATTCCAAAGAAACTGGACGGATCTCCGCTGAGTTATCCCGATAATCCATCGTCGCTAAAACTAATGCCCGATGAATATTGGGCTTACGGAGGAGATTTCGACGACCATCCCAACGATGGCCCCACTGGTATTAACGGACTGGTAGGCCCCGACCGCGTACCCCACCCACATTATTATGAGGTGCAGAAGGTATATCAATATATCAAGTTCGAAAAGCAAGGAGAATCACGAATCAAACTGACCAATAGCTATGATTTCTCCGGTTTGGATGAATTTGATTACAGTTACGAGTGGGTATGCAACGGAAAGAAGACGGGCAGTGGTAAGCTCACGTTGCTTGAAGGTGATGTGCTGGAAGTTCCGTCAAGACCAAATAGCAATGGAGAACTTTACTTAAATGTGTGCGCAACCCTGAAAGAATCTACTATGTGGGCTGGGAAAGGTTTTGCGGTGGCCAAAGAACAACTCTTGTATCATGGTTTTGAATTTTCACATTTGAAAGCCGAAGGCGGAAAAGTATCGTTCAAAGAAACACCCGAAAAGGTTGATATTATTGCCGGTGATGTCCTGTTCACTATAGAAAAGAACACCGGCGCACTGGCTAGCTGGAAGGTAAACGGAGAAGGACTGCTGTACAGTGCTTTAGAACCCTATTTCTGGAAACCGGCCAACGATAATCAGGTTCGCAATGGCTACAATGAACGCCTGGGCGCCTGGAAGAATGCGGAACAGGGACGCGTGGTGCAAACCTGTAAAACAACGCAGAGCGATGGAATGGTCACAGTAGATGTAAGCTTGTTATTACCCCGGATAGGAGCCAGATACGAACTCCGCTACACGGTGAACGGCGCGGGTAACATACAGGTAGAAGCCTCTTATCGTCCCGAACGGGCAAACATTTCGCTTATGCCCAAATTCGGTATGCGGATGCGTCTGCCATCGGGCATGGATAAGATTGAATGGTATGGTCGCGGCTGGTTCGAAAATTATCCCGACCGCAAAAGCGCTGCATTTCTTGCCCTTTACAAGGCTGATGTAAATGAATTTATTACCGATTATATTGTGCCGCAAGACAATGCAAACCGGTGTGATGCGCGGTGGTTCTCGCTAAGTAATTCCAACAATCAAGGAGTAAAAATTACCGGCCTACAACCTTTGTGCTTCCGCGCATGGCCTTACGGCGAAGAAGATATGGAGGGAAAAAACCATACTTACGAACTTCCCAAGCGCGATTTTATCAATCTGAATATCGACCTCAATATTCACGGAGTTGGAGGGAACGACGGATGGGGCGCGCGGACGATGGATGAATACACCATTGATGGGAATTTGCCTTATCAGTATGGGTTTGTGATGGAGTATGCTCGGTAGCAAATAAGCTCTTTTATATTATGAGGGTGCTTTTGACACACCCTCATAATTGTTTTACCCCTCGTGCTTCATTACCTCATTCACCGCCCCCGATTCAAGATGTTCGCCCACCTTCCTGTCGAAAGATATCTTGAATGCATAAGCATGTTCGCAAGGCCTGTTTTGCATCTATTTTTCAAAGCTCAGATACTCCGTCTCAGCCCCCTTTTCCAGCCCGGCGTACACAGGCAGGTCGGTGATCTCGCCGGTCAGCCGGTCGAACGCGCCTCCCCAGTAGCACGGCGTGCAGCCATGGGCTTTGGCCTCGGCGGTGACGATACGGGCGAAGGCCTGGCAAGAAGCCTCGTGCCCCTCTTGTGTGGTGGGGTCGGTGAATTTGCGGCGCATCATGCCATACTCGCCGATGAGCACCGGGTAGCCTTTGGTGACGAACTTGTTGTATATCTTGCGGAACTGCCCGCGGGCATAAGCCTCGTCGCCCTCCTTCTGCCAGCGCACGGTCAGGTCGCCCGTGGCATACTTCTCCTGATCTTTGCCCCAGAACCATTGGCACATCGCGCCGCCCCACGCGCCGTCCTCATCCAGGATGCAAAAGGTAGCGGGCGAATAGTAGTGCACCTCTATGCCCAAGCGGTCGGGTGTGGGGTCGGTGGGCAGGGTGCCCATCAACTCGGTAGCCAGGTCGATGTTGGTGTTGGGCGCTTGAATGAGGATGGTGCGGTAGACGTTGCGTCCGCCCGTGGCGCGCACAGCGTCGATGCACGCCTGGTGATACTTGCGGAGCGTCTCCCATTGCCCAGCTGTGTCGGCGTTAGGCTCGTTGGCCGAGGCAAAGATGAGGCGCTCGTCGTAGTCTCGGAAGGTGATGGCAATCTGCTTCCAGAAGCTGCGTTGCTTCTCCTCGACGGCCTGGTTGTGGCCGTTGGGTATGTCGTTCTCCAGCCAGCCGCCGTCCCAGTGAATGTTGAGGATGGCGCGTACGTCGGCCTTCATGCAGTAGTCCACCACATCCTTTACGCGGGCCATCCATGCGGGGTTGATGTCCGAGGTGGTGCCGGGCACTATATATTGGTTCCACGAACAAGGAATGCGGATGCCGTCGAAGCCGTGGCTCTTGGCATTGTCGATGACGGCCTGCGTCGTCCAGGGTTGTCCCCAGGCCGTTTCTCCGCCGATGGCTTCGAGGGTGTTGTAGAGGTTCATGCCCTTGCGGATGGAGTGCAGCAACTCCATGGCCGTGTGCCCCATGCCTGTGGGGTCAGGGTTGGGGGCGGGGTCGGGGAAGTTGTCTCCCTCCTGGGTGATGTTCACCCGGTGGGTGTCGCGCCCGTCGGCCACGGTGACGAACGAGGTGCGTGCCGTCTTAGTGGGGTTGGAGGTGAGGCTGACTAAGTATTGGTCGCCCCCCTCGGAGCGTTCGCCATCGGCCCGCACCACGCACCATTCGGGATGGGCCGGGGTGACCGTGTACTTGCGGCTGCATTGCACATAGAACGTTTGTTCGCCACCCTCCGCGTTGAACGCGAGCGACCGTGTGGAGACCGACAGCGGGCGGTCGTCTGCCGGCTTGTCGTCGTTATTGCCCGAGCAAGTTGTGCACAGCATGGCAAAGAGCAGGAATAGGGAATGAATGAGTTGTTTCATATAATGAATGAGTAATGATTTAATTGTCATTTTAAAACGCACGGTGCTATCTGATAATCGATAAGTACACCGTGCGTCTTTGCGTCATGTTATCCTTCTGCTTCCTCTTTCAACCTTAATTGTTCGTCAATCCAATCATCAATATCTTCCTGTTCCAATTCGGTTTCGGGCACTTGATATAAATAGCCTTCTACGCGATAGTTCACCCCGCCGGATGTATATTCGTACCACAGGTCGAACAGTTTCATGCCGGGCAGATAGGTACCTCCTCCGTCGGTGATGTCGAACGTGTTCCAGGCAGCGAAGGAAAGCGTTTTATCCTCGTTCACCGAGAGGGTGAGCGTGCTCGATTGCAGGTAGGTCTTTGTTTCGGGATCCTGGTGGAACATCCGCACCGAGTTCTTGCCGGTAGCCGTCAGATTACGGGGAACGTCATAAGATTGGGTGCTTTCCGTTTCGAGGTTTATGATGGAGCCCCTGATGTGGTATTTGCCCGAGTAATTGTTTACCAGATTGATTTTGGCCAGCAATACGGTATCTATCTCGGTTCTCATCTCGTAGGCAGACACAGACGCAATGCTCACGGGGATCATATAGAGCGAATCGCAATGCAGATATTCAGGGTAGATATATACCGGATAGATGGCGGTATTTTCGCCGGCTTTGATTACGACGTCCTCCTGCGGATATTCGTAAGCTGCTGCCGGCAGGTGCTGGTTCTGAGTATCGGCTGCCGAAAGTGTCCGTTTGTTATACCGGGTAATTGCTTCATCGTCCTCCTTGAAAGTTACTCTGATATCGCGGTCAGTGTGGGTTGTTCCGCTTACCGATACGGATACATATACAGTATCTCTGTCGTAGGCGTAGTTTACATATTCGTCTTTCACTTCGTCGATGGCCCGCGTTAGGTAAACAACCTTTTTGTATTGTTCTTCATCAATCGGCAGATTATCATCGCATCCTCCGATGGTAAGTGCTGCAGCAGCGAGGCAAAGTATGGATTTTATTGTTTTCATAATGATACTTTCTTTATTTAAATTACTTCGTTTATCTCCAACCCGGGTTCTGCACGAGCTTGCGGTTTCGTTCGATGGTGTACTTCGATATCGGGTAGAAATACATCTTCTGATTGAAGGTGCGGCGATAGATCTCTTCCTTATCCAATATGATAGGTGTATAGAATCGCTGGCGCTCGCTTGTATTCACTTCGACGTTGTATCCGTAGATAGGTGCGCCGATGTATTCCTGCGCCATTCCCCAACGGCAAAGATCGTAGTAACGGTGTCCTTCGAAAGCAAATTCAATTTTGCGTTCTTCGACAATGAGTTCCTTCATGCGCTCTTTGTTGGCGGCATCGGCTTCGGTGATTCCGGGCATTCCGGCGCGGTAGCGAATCATGTTGAAGTACTTCACCATCTCTGCTGTATTGCGTGTTACGGTGATTTCGGTGGCTGGGTCGGTGTAGCTTCCTTCCATTTCGTTCATGGCTTCTACATATCCCATCAGTATTTCGGCATAGCGAACGATGGGCACTGTTTTTGAGCGGCAACGGCTCCAGTCCCAACCCTGATAGTTGTCTTCTTGGTTGAGGAACTTCCGCGAGGTATATCCGGTGCGGTTGTAGTGGTTGGCATCTCCTGCGCTGGCTCCGTTTCCGTCTTTGTAGTAGGTCAGTTCGATGTTGGTGAGGGGTTGCGTGCCTATGTAAGATGTTCCCGGCCAGATGCAATGGTTGTATCCGATGGAGGCATAGAACCGTGGTTCGCGGTGAGAGTCGCGATGAGCTACGTTGGCTCCTACGGTATACTCGTCTGAGAGTCTGTAGGCTTGTCCGATGGCCTCCCACGATTTTTCGGCTTCGGTGGCGTTCCTATACTCTCTTCCATCCTCCATGCGATAGGATTCGATGAAAGCGAGTGGTATATTGAATGAGTTTTCGCCATTAAGCATGGCCGGTCCCAACATTCTTGATATAATATGATCAGCCGGCTGAAAGAATATCAACTCGGGGTTGAGAGAAGGCGAGATACTACCGTCGAATATACGTTTGTATGACAGGTACGGGTCGATGTTTCCGGCTCCGTTGGGGAAGGCGGCGTTGGAAACGCCCTCCGGCAATGGTATTGTACTGTTATTGCTTTCGATGGTATGTAGCGCGTAAACGTTTGTATCGATGATGCGTTTGAATGCGGCGGCTGCTACCCCCCAGCGTTGAGGATCGTTTTGCTGCGAGATGAAAGGTTGTCCATCTGTGCGTTTCCAGTCGGCATAACGGGTATTTCCGTTATACCACGGGCTTGCCTGGTACAGGCGCATGCGTGCTATGATAGAGTAGGCTGCTCCTTTAGTGGGTACATATTCGAAAGCCCGTTCGCGTTGTGCCGGCAGATAAGTGGCTGCCTGTTCCATATTCTCACAGATGTACTCTACGCAGTCATCCCAGGTGTCACGCTCCTGCGCTACGTTGGAAGCCGGTTCGTCGGTGTCGAACGCAGTATTGGGCAATATGGGCACGGGGCCGTATTGGCGAACTAACGTATAATAGAAGTAAGCCCGCAAGAAGTAGGCGCGGCCTGTATAGTCGCGGCGTTCAAAGTCGGTTAAGTCCTTGCACTCGCTTATGCGTTCCAATATGATGTTTGCCTTGCGTATCCCTTTGTACATATTACTCCACGTGGCGGTGAATTCTCCACTTTCGGGGGTTATCTCGTCGAGCAGAAACCTCATGGAGGAGCTTTTCCACGAATAGATAAATTCATCGGAAATGGATGCGCCCGGCGAATAGTTTTCGTCGCGGTAAAGCATGCCTTCGGGAGGCATATAGATTACGGTTCCGTTTATGTATTCGAGCAGTTTGAGTTTCGATACGAAAACAGAGTCAATCGTGGTGCGGTCGTAGATATACTCGTCGATATCCAGATAGCTCTCGCAAGAGGAGAATATAGCGCTAAAACCTATGGTGAAGGTCACCAACAGTGCTCCCCATCTCGAATGGTTTCTTTTATTTTGTTTCATACAATTGTATTATTATAATTAGAATTTAAGTTGTACCTGCAATGTGTAGATTCGCTGTATAGGGTATTTCATACCGCTGTCTTTGGTTTGGGCGGGGTCCCATATACCTACTTTATCCCATACATGTAAGTTATCGCCAATAAGGCTGAATGTAGCGTTTTGCAGTCCGATGCGTTGCATAAACGGTTTTTCCCAGCGGTAGGAGATCTGAACGTTTTTCAGTCTCAGGTAACTTCCGCTTACCATCCAATGCGTAGAGTTTACATAGTTGTTGGGATGGTCTCCGTACGATAATCGCGGGAAGCGGGCGTTAGGGTTCTCTGTCGCAGGATTGCCTGAGTACGATGCGGGTGTCCAGCGGTTTTTCTGGTCGGCCACTATCTCGAGCACATTACCCGATTCTCTTCCCTTGAACGGGTAGTATCCGTATCCGCCATCGCCTTGTCCGTAGAAGTAGGTTACGTTGGCGGCTCCTTCGAAGAATACATTGATGTTCCAGTTCTTCCAGTTGAATTCGGCGGCAAAACCGTAGTTAATTCCCGGGTCTCCGCTGTATTTAAGTGGCACCTGGTCGTCCCAGTTGATGACTCCGTCTGCGTTTACATCTTTATATTTGATATCACCCGGCATGATGGTTCCACCCAGTGTTTGCCTGGGGCTATTGTCTATGTCGGCCTGATCTTTAAACAATCCTTCGGAGATGAATCCGCGCTGTACCCACGTACGGTATCCTACGGCTGTCTGGTACGGATAGAGTTTCACGGGTTCTTCAAACTGCAGTACTTTGCTGTTTGATTTGGTATAGTTGGCGCGTACCATCAGGTAGGTGTCTTTGTTGAAGGGTTGTGTGTAGGAGATGTGTCCGTCTATCCCCCAACTCTTCATCTTTCCTACATTGGCCCAAGGCATGGATACCAATCCCATTTCGTCGGGAATGTCGGCACGTTGTTGGTAGATACCCGAACGTACATCTTTGAAGAAGTCTACAGTCAGGTCGAAGCGCTGCTTGAAGAACTTGGCATCGATACCGAAGTTTGTCTTGGTCGATTTTTCCCAACGCAGGTTGTTCGATCCTACTTGTGTTTCTATAATAGAGTTTTCGCCCGGAGTCCAGTAGCTTCCGCCGCCGCCTTCCATGATGGTGAGGTACGGAAAGCGCACAGAGTCGTCCCAGGTTAGTTTGTCGTTACCTACCATACCGTAAGAGGCGCGGAATTTCAGGAAGTCGAGTACGGGAATATTGTTCTTCACCCATTCGTATTGCGTGGGCACCCATGCCAGTGATATGGCGGGAAACCAGCCGAACTTTTTGCCATTCTCGAATGCTTCGGAACCGGTGTAGCCTAAGTTTCCTTCAATGTTGTAGGTGTCCTTGTACGAGTAAGTCAGACGGCTCGAGAATGCAATGTAGCGTTTGGGTATGGCTGTGAGATCGGTATAGTGTTTGGAGGTAGTGTAGTCGGAAAGGTTCACGTTGAAAAGCCCCGTCACACGGTGTTGCTCTGCAAATATGTTTTCGTAGTTCACACGTCCTTCGTAATAATAGGTTCTTTCCACAAACGGGTCGCGGAAGTAGGAAGGATCCCGCGGGTCGACGGTTTGTTTCAGGTTGAGGCTGCCGTCGCGTTTGCGTCCGTTGGCATAGTAAAGCGCAGGTATTTTTGTACGTTGCGAGTCGAGCACGCTGTTGGAGTTGAGATTAAACAGCAAGCTCATGGACAGTCCTTTGGTAAGCATACTCAAGTCTTGTTTGAGTAGCAGGTTGATCTTATTTGTATTGCGGTAATGTTTCCGGTATCCGGTATGGTTGAGCAATACATAGGGAGTGATTTCATTGTTGTTGGCTCCGAAAGCAGGCAATGAACCGTCGCTGTACATGAGTGGTGCAATTACCGGTGTCATTCTTGCTATGGACTTCCACATATCGTCGCTGTTTTGTCCGAATCCGGGAGAGTTTTGATTCACTATCACGGTTTCGAGTCCTAATGTCAGGTTGGTGCTACGTGTCATGTCGATATCAACGTTGGCGCGGAAGTTATACTGGTTGTAATTGATGTTGGTATCGTACTTGTTTACGTTTTTGTCTTGTTTGAAAAGTGCGTTTTTGCTTTGCACACCGAGACTGAGGTAATAACGTGCGTTGGTTCCCCCACCCGCAGCGCTGATGTGGTGCTCCTGATTCCATACATGGTCGTTCTGGGTGACGTCCAGCCAGTCGATGTTCGGATAGAGGTCGGAGTCGAGTCCTGTTTCGAAGAGGCGCAGTTCGGCATCGGTATAGAATGGTCGTTGTCCGCGTACTACGCGCGCTTCATTGGCGAGGTTAGCGTATTGGTGCGCGTTTACATAATCGGGTGTACGTGCCGAATGCGAAAGGCTGATATTTGTCTTATAGTTAATAGTCAGTTTACCTGCTACCCCGCGCTTGGTGGTTACGAGTACTACCCCGTTGGCTCCCTTCATACCGTAAACGGCTGTGGCTGAAGCATCTTTCAGGATTGAGAAACTTTCAATATCGGCGGGGTTGAGGTCGTTGAGGTTGCCTTCCACGCCATCGATAAGAACAAGAGCCGAAGCACCTGCACCAAAGGTGCTGATACCGCGAATCCAGAATTCGGAGAAATCGTTTCCGGGTTCACCGCTACGGGTAACGGCAATGATACCGGGCACGCGTCCGCCGAGCATGTTGCTGACGGATGAAGCCGGAACTTGTAACGAAGCTACTTCGACGTTAGTAACAGCGCCTGTAACTGATATTTTACGTTGTGTTCCACGTCCTACTACTACTACTTCGTCCATCATGTTAACGTCTTCTTTCATGATGATGCGCAGACGCTCATTGGTAGCGGTTACATTTAGCTCCTGTTCAAGGTATCCTATGTAAGAGATAACAAGTACTTGCCCTTTTTTAAGGTTAGTCATCTTGAAACGCCCATCCATATCAGTTACCGTACCTTGCCCGGGATTATTTTTCACGACTATTGATACGCCAATAAGTTCTTCGCCTGATTCGGACATCACCGAACCGCCTAATGTTATGCCTTCCGTTTGTGCCTTCATTGCCGACGGGCAACCCAGCAATGCGGTCAGCATTATTATTACTATATATTTTAATTTCATACGATTATTCTTTAATCTATAAGTTGATTCTGTATAACACATTATTCAATGGAGTATTTATGTACTTCATGTGCGTTTTCGCCGGTGATGAAGAAATTCTCTTCTTCGTCCATAACGATGGAGTTGGGATTGATGAATTGAGATTCGAGCGGCTTTCCAGCGACCGGTCTGCTTGGCCAGTCGGCTTTGATTCCCGCCACGTGTTCTGCACGTCCGGTTTTCAACCATATTTTAAATATGGTGTGGTTGGATCGATTGGTTACCATCAGATTGCCGTAATTGTCGGCACAGATACCTACCGGGAAGCTGAATTTGGCATCCGTCAAGCGGTCGCCTTCTGCGTATCCTGATCCGTTGAAGCCGGCATAGCGTTCTATTTTCCATTGTTGATCCGTCTTGTCCTGCCATATTTTGTATATGCCGTGTTCTGCGGGCGATGTGGCGTAGAAGCAGTCGGAGAATTTGCTGTAACAAAGTTTATTCATGCTTTCTCCGTTTCCATTGACATTTGCCATTAGCAATTCGAATGGATAGTTATCGGTTTTGTTTTCGGTGTCTATACGCCCGAAGTTGCCGTGATTGTCGCGCACATATAGATAACGGTCGTCGCCGGCAAATGTAGGCGAGTGCACTTCGCCGGTAATTTCGGGGATGTTGCTGCGTATTTGCACGGGTTCCCAAGCGTTGCTGCGGTCGAGGCGGAATAGAGTGCTGTTGTTATATCCCATGAAGTAAGCCGTTTCGCCTGTGGAGATGGCGGCTCCCTGGTCGAAGGCGGATCCACCCCAATCGCCGTAGATGCGAACTGCTTCATTATCTTCTATAGATACAAAGCGCAGGCGTTGATAATAACCTTCGCCTATGATGAGGTTTCCTCCGGCAACTACGGTTGCTCCGAGTACGTAAGAGAAGGAGGCTTGTTCGAGTGGTCCATCTTTTAGCTCTCCAAATCCCCAGCCTTCCCGTCTATCCCAGTTGCCGGCCACGGTGATTACATTCTGGAACTGGCGATAGCGGAACTTTATATCGGTCACGATGCTGTCTTCGTCCAGCACTACGGTAATTGTATTGTCGCCGGCCGGTTGTTTGGGTACCATTCCGTGCAAGGTTTGTCCGTTGGTTTTTAGCAATACTGCTTTGCGTTCGCCAAAGTAAACTCTCATTTTGGAGATGTCGTTGCCGAAGTTACCTTCTAATACAAAATTGTTGTCAACACGCCCCACAAGCGGACTCATGCTGGTTACCTCTTTCGGTTTGGAGGGGTCGTACTTGTCTTCCAGGTCGGGAAACTTCTGGATGACTTCGCTGTTGCTACATGCCATGAAGAACAGGAAACAGAACGGAATCAGAATCTTTTTTTTCATTTTCATAATATTACTTATTAATAAGGGTTAATTATCTCTTGCTTTACTCAGCAAAAACCGGAGAGTTAGCGTATGCCAAAGGTAGGTGATATTATGTTTTGGCCCTTTCTCTTTTGTTTCAGTGTTGGGGCGTTTGATAATTTGAATGGGGTAGTGATGTTTTGTAAGGAGGGATAAAATGTTATTAACCTATTTTAAGTGCACTCTCGCACTGCTCTCATGCATAATATGTCCCAACGTACTTATTCCTTCTACGACAACTCCATACTCCGATGGAACGTCTGCCGAATAGAATGTTACCGTAGCTGTTCCGGTTTCGTCGGTTACAACATTTGGTTTCCAGTAAATAGTGCTGCGCAAATCATGCGTTTTCAATTCTTTCTGCTGCCTGGTTTCATAAACAGGCGAGTAAAACTCTACGGCTTGCTGATAACCGGCAGCGGGTACCGTTTGAATATTGCTGTTTATCTTGTTCTTTTGAACAAACCCCCTTTTGGTGTTGATAACAATAGCTCCTCCGGATGCCCTGGAACCGAAAATAGCCGAAACCGAGAGAGCCGGCAACGCGAAAGCGTCGCTTATATCATTTATATCCAGTAGATTGTAATCGAAATCATCGTTGGGTATATTATCCACAATAAACATGGGTCTTTCGTTACGATAGTACACCTCTCCGCCGCGAAGTGAAACTCCCGGTATACGGATAAGCAGATCGGAAACAGATAGAAGCCTCCATGTTTCAATCTCCTCGGCCGTTACTACCTGAGAGGCATTGCCCGAATAGTAGGGCGATTGAGTTTTGGGTTTGAATTTCTTTTTGGCAGTTACCACAACTTCGTCCAGATTGTACATCCGCATCCCGTCTTCAACCGCATATCGTTGATACATATTTGATAAATTTGCTTCTTCCTCAATCGTTTTATCAGGAGTCATGATTGGACGTGGAATAGTTATCCCGGGGAAAGCCGCCGGAGAATCCATTGTCAGAAAAACCTTCCTCGAGCCTTTCTTAGTCAATGCTTGTATGATGTAATGAGTACCTTCGGGATATTCCAGGTTTCGAAAAACAAATCTTCCTTTAGCCTCAGGCTCAACTACATCGGTACCAATCACCGAATCATTAACGGCAAGCAACGAAATTCCACCTTCGCTCAAACCGGAAAATATTCCATCGGCTTTACCGGATACTTCCTCGCCGGTTTCTACCGGATAAACCAGATCGCGTGTCAGTTCTCCTTTTAATAGTGCCGGAATGTTGTACCGTCTCCAACCTTGTGTCATCATCAGCACATCCAGCGCCATGGCAGCCTGGCGATTATCAGCTTGCAGGTAACTCATAGGTGATTCGATATATCCTTTCAATTCGGAGGTAAGTAAAAGAGTGGAGATGAGTGTTGAGGTGGTATCTATAGGCGCATCTTTTATATCCACCACAGACAAGGCGAAGTTGGCGGCCAGAGGCTCCAGGTTTTCGTCCGTAACCTTTATATTCAGGGTTATTTTATCTCTCGTCTTATAGCTACTTTTGTTGAATGTCACGTTAGCCCGGGCAAAGGTGCTTTGTTGAGAAGAGAACACAAGTCGCTCGCTCAAAATATTCCGTTCGGCATCGATTAATAAAAAGTGTGCGATTCCTGCCGGAAAGAAATCGCGCTCAAACGCAACGTATCCTTGCTTTTCATTCCAGGGCTGTTCATAAATAACGGCTCCGCGGATGTGAACTACCAATTGTGTGCGCGGCGGAAGCACATAACCGGGCGATTGTGTAAGGGCAACCCGTAGGAAATCCTTGCTCCAGATCGTTTTCAATGATACGGCATTAGTAGAAGCTTCGGGCAAATCGAACCGTTTCGAAACATTTTCTTTGTTGGTACACACAGCATAGTATTTTCTGCTGGGAGAGTAATACATCCTGAAACTTCCCATACCCAGATGCAGGCTCTCGAAAGTACCGAACAATTCATCGCGGTCATCGTATATCGCGCCGGTTATCTCTTCCGACAGCCCATTGGAATTGATGGCTTTAAAGCCCATCTGTATATTGGTCGACAGGGGAGCATGCCCCCCTTCGGGGAAGAAAGAGACATGAAATGTTTCTTCTTTCTCTTTCGTGTTTTCGGTATCATCGGCCGACAACGGATGAACTATACGTACAGATTTATGAGAGAAATAATTTTCACCCTGATTTTGCATAAACCGTGTATAGGCTCGTAATGTGTAACTACCCTGGGCCAGCTTTTCATCCAATTGCACCTGCCCGTGAAAACATCCGATGCTGTCGGGCCTGATTTTCACCCGCTGAACGATTTGTTTAGCGGGGTCAATGAACTCGAGGTAAACATAACGGCTTGCATTAGCTTGTTTAAGCAGCAACGCATCCACCAGATGCACCCGAAACCAGATTATATCGCCGGGCATATAAGCGGCTCTGTCTGTTTGAACATAAATCTTTTCTTGCGGGAAGAGAGATATTTGTTCCATGAACAAATTTTCGACCGAAGGGGCGCTTGCAGATTCTGTATCTTGTGCAAGAACGCTGTTTGCCCCTAAAAAAAAGAAGACATAAAGAAAGGCAAATATGATTCTCATTACTGTTACAATTCTTTTCATTATCTGCATGTATTAAAGGGTTGAGGTATGTTGCTTTTAAAGGAAAAGCCAATATTTATGCAATATGAATTACTCTCTTTCAAACATCCATTCGTCCACCTTCAGTTCTTTGCCCTTAAATACGAAATAGAGGTTGTGAATGCCGTCTTTGTTAGTGTCAATCTTTGTGGAAACGGTCTGCAGAGTGTCTGTATTGAATGCGACGGAAGCCAGCACTTCGCCGTCGGGCTGGTCGAGGCGTACTTCCAGAGTGCCGTGCCCCATTGCCTCGGCGCGGAACAGGCAAGGATATCCCGAAAAGAACACACCCCGAACGGCAATCGCTGACTTTTCTTTTCCGGAACCTACCGCCAGCATGTTGCCCGGCGCGTCTGTGGGTTCAAAGCGTATACCCATGGTGGCGGCCGTAGTTTCGGCCTGCTGGCGGATGAACGGGTTCACCGGCTTGATTTGATCCACCCCCTTCAGCGTGGCTTCGCCCATCTCTATCTTCACGTTCTTTTCATCTACCTGTAGTTTGTTTACACACAGACTACGGAAACCGCCCTTAGTACCCTTATATTCCTGCAGGCACATGTTGTGGTAAAACAGGTAATAGTCTCCCTTGTACTTCTGCAGGCAGGTGTGGTTGTTGCTGAAGCCCATGCCATATTCTCCGGGATTCTTGAAGTAGTTGTCTACATACTTCCAGCTGTCGGTGTTGAGCGGTGTATGGGAAGTCATGTAAGACATGCAGCAGATGCCCGGCTTGGCTATTCCCTCGTAAGGCCACTCGGTGCGCTCTTTCCAGTCGGTGTTATACGTGTAAATCCATGTGCCGTTCCAGTAGTTCAGCTCGTTGGCCTCGAAGTGGTAAGGCGCCTTTATCTCCACTATCTCGCTGTCCAGACTGATCAAGTCTTTGCCCAAGCGGACAATGCGGGCATCTCCGGGCATGTAGTCGGTGCCTACCTCTCCTTTTCCGCCTCCGCCGAATGACAGCCAGCCCGTTCCCTGGTCATCAATCACGGCACCCGGGTCGAAGGGTGCCCGGCAGTGACCCAACCCTTGGGTGAACTGGCTCACCAGCATACGTCCAAGCGGGTCGGTCCACGGTCCTACGGGAGAAGTGGCGGTAAGTACCCCCACGCCTGCGCCGCTGTTGGAGTAGTAGAGGTAAAAGTGGGTTTTTCCGTCGGCTTCCACCTGCGACACGATGGTGGGTGCCCACGAAGCTATTCCCCACGGCGCAAGTGCCTTCACATCAATCGTGCCGTGATACGTCCAGTTCACCATGTCGTCCGTGGATAGCATGGACAGCGAATGTATGTACTGATAGCCATTCTTGCCGTCCTTTCCCACGCTATCCAACTGCTGGGTATCGTTGGTGCCGTATACGTAAAGTCGCCCATTGTATTCAATGGATGTAGGGTCTGCCACAAAGGCAAAATCCAGCAACGGATTGGCATTTCCGGTATAAAACTTAGGTGATTCCACCGGATGCGTGTTTTTCTTTCCGGAACCGGAAACAGCCCACGCGCCGTTTCCTGCGGCAAAGGCCGCCAGCAACAAAGCCGCTGCAAATAACTTCTTTTTCTTCATATTCTTATTGTTATCCATATTAACAATGGTTCGTTATAAAATCATATAATATTTAAGATATTCATGCTACCCTGTAGGTAGCCATATCAATTAGTTCTTTGACAAGCTTAGCATTTATCTTTCTGTTCGGCTTAAACCCAGACAGCTCAAAAAATCTTTT
>QMCD01000843.1_pt1 | contig 57332 bp, 61 predicted proteins | sample 1821841 | NCBI WGS metagenome assembly QMCD01 (sample SAMN01991225, study PRJNA193472) | Termite gut metagenome, whole genome shotgun sequencing project. | isolation source: worker | host: Macrotermes natalensis
CCTAGATGCCCATTTATATGCCCACAAGTTTTTTACGTTTTTAGCCGCTTCAATGTAGTATTTTCGGTCAAAAGGCTTTCCTCCCCAAGCAATAAGTAAATCGTCGCAATATTCCAAAATTTTGCTTATAAATTTTCTGTTTATTTCCTCGTAATTATTTTTAGAATCATAATCTTGCGGAGCTTTTTCACCATTTCCCTGAATCAAGGCAGAAGTATTCAACACAACTACTTCCGAATATCCTGTTGCTTTTGCAATTCTGATAACATTTTTGACTGTTGGATCAAACCCTGTATCTGGAAAAGTATTTGAAGGATTCATCAAAATTGCGGTCAGTGTCTTTTTCCTGTCATTACAAAGATTTATATACAGGTAATATCTACATCTATAACTTTCATCATCTTGATATATCCCAAATCCCGTGGCATTTAAGGTGTTATCTTGAATTTTTTCAGAAAACTTATATGTATTGTTTCCAGTTACTTTCTTCAATATATCTAACGATATATTTTTCTCTTTCAAATTAATCATTCAATTCCGCTCCATTCTAAAACAGGTATAAAATTCCTTTTAATTTACCTATCTTATTGTTAATTCTATAATGTAAGTAAATTAAAGTCAACTTTTTACCTAATTTATTGTTTCAAAATGTGTCTGGTTGCCCGAAAATTTAATAAGGGGTAAAATATGACAAACATTAAAAAACTTTTTGGACTAAAAATTAAGGAATATCGCAAGAAAAATAATCTGACACAGGCACAACTTGCCGAAAGGGTTAGCATTGACGGTAAACACATAAGCTGCATTGAAAGCGGCAAAAATTTCCCATCCCCAGATTTAATCGGACGTTTAGCTGACGCTTTGGGCGTTGAGCCAAAAACATTCTTTGAATTTTACTATTTACAAAATGTTCCTGACTTGAAATCGGATATCACAAAAATGCTGGATACGTTGAACGAGAGTGAGCTCGCCCTAACGCATAAATATATTCGCACATTTATCATTTGATACGAATTGTGTCTAAGATGCCTTTTAGGACTTGAACAATCTGCACCGGAGAGCGATAGATGGGGTATGAATGAAAACCTTAAAACACTCTCACGGACTGAATTATCGGCTCTTTGGCGAAAAGCTCAATCTGCGCAATAGTCTGGTTTGCAAATGACGAACTCATTACATAAGAAGGATGGCCGGTACCGCAGCCGGCAGACAGATAACGGTGGACTGGATTCTGTTACCGAAAAACGGATTGAAAAAATGGTTGCTAAATTTTCGCAGACCCACGAAATTCAGTTACCTGCACCTAAACTCAATTTATCCTCCGGCACAAAATTAATTCGCGAATTCAAAGGCAGAAAACACGAAGTCCTTGTGCTTGAACAAGGCTTTGAATATAAAAATGAAGCTTACAAAAGTCTCTCAGCAATTGCGAATAAAATCACCGGTACCCGCTGGAACGGCAAGAAATTTTTTGGGGTGATTAAATGAAAAAACAAATCAGATGTGCGATTTATACCAGAAAGTCAAGCGAAGAGGGTTTGGAGCAGGATTTCAACTCCCTTGACGCTCAACGTGAGGCTTGCGAGGCATACATCAAATCCCAAATGCACGAGGGCTGGGTTTTGGTTGACAAACAATATAATGATGGCGGTTTCTCCGGCGGCACAATGGAACGACCGGCGTTTAAAGAACTTTTGTCAGACATAGAAAAGGACGAAGTTGATATTGTTGTGGTTTACAAGGTTGATAGGCTTACACGCTCCCTGATGGATTTTGCCAAAATTGTTGATGTCTTTGACAAGCACGAAACTTCTTTTGTGTCCATAACACAGCACTTTAATACTACGACTTCCATGGGCAGACTGACTTTGAATATTCTGCTTTCATTCGCGCAGTTTGAGCGTGAAGTAACAGGTGAGCGAATTAGAGATAAATTCGCCGCATCAAAGAAAAAAGGAATGTGGATTAACGGTATTCCGCCAATGGGTTACACTAACAACGGTGGTAAACTTGAAATTGACGAACCGAACGCAAAAATTATTAACCAGATTTTTGACGATTATCTTGACCTGAAAACTGTTCCGACATTACAAAATCACCTAAAAGAAAATCAAGTTTATACTCGCACGGGCAAAGTTTTCACAAAAGGTCATTTATACAAAATCCTTTCAAATAAAACATATATCGGCAAAATTGTTCACAAGAAAGAGGTTTACGACGGGCAACACGAGCCAATAATAACGCTTGAAATATTTGACGAAGCGCAGAAAATTTTGCAAACAAACAGTATTGAGCGAAAAAATGCAACCAACGCAAAAAGCGGATCGTTGCTTGCTAAAAAACTTTTTGACGACAAAGGAAATTATATGTCGCCAAGTCATAGCAACAAAAAAGGCAAACGCTATCGCTATTATATCAGCCAAGCGCAACTCCAAAACCGCAAACAAGATTTGGGTGCTGTTTCAAAAGTTTCGGCACCGGAAATTGAAAAATGCATAAAAGCTGAAATTACGGCATATATCCAAAACAAAGAAAACATTCGGGAATATTTCAAAGATATTGCTGTGGCAGAGCAAAAAATAATACTCAATAATATCGAGAAAAAAGAATTAGACACTGCATTCATCCGACATATCTTATTTAAGGCAACCATCTCCAAAGACAAAATCACCATAGTTTTATATAAAACACGAATTAAAAATGCAATTGAGTATTTAACCTACGGGACGCATTTGCCGGAAGAAAACGATGACAATATTCAGGAATTAATCACTATTCAAAAACGGATTAGGATTTCCGGCGTAACTTCTCAAAACAGTAAAATGATAATCGGAGAAAATACAAATCCTGCTCCGAATATGACTTTGATTAATGCCATTGTGCAAAGTTTTCACTACCATAAATTGATGTTTGACGACAAATTAACCTCCAAGCAAAAAGCCAGTACGCACATTTTTAGACTCATGCAGCTACGGTTTTTGCCGAAGGAAACGATTGCCTCAATCATCAACGGCACGCAACCGCCGGATTTAACTCTGGATAAATTGTATAAAATGGTTTAATTCAGTTACTCAAAACCCGCACGCCCCAAGCGAAATCAAGATAGAAGTTGAAAGTTTTTTGAAATAAATTATACTAAAAATGGAAAGGAATATAGAATGAACAAATCAAAAATTGAAACCAACTTTGATGAGATTGACTATTTCTTGTCAGAAGTTGAAACAGGAACAATTATTACACTTGGGGCAAGAGCTGGTATGGGAAAAACAGTATGGGCAATGAAATTTATGAATAATTTGCTAAAGTCGGACAAAAAATGCTTGTACTGCACAAATGATATAAAGCTTAAAATATTTGCTACGTATTTTATTACACAACCTTTTTGTCTTGAATTAAGTTTTGGCATTAAAGAAATTGAAGATAAAATAATCAAAAGCAAGCCCGATTACGTTTTTATTGATGATGTACCGCCAACAGAATTATTATTTCCGGAATGTATTAATGAAATAATGACAAAGTTAAAAGTAATTGCCGAGCGGCACAATACTATTATTGTTGTGCTCCAAACTTTGCCAAGAGAACTTGAAAACAGAAAAAATAAACGTCCGATATTATCAGATTTAGACAAGTCTATTGAAGAATTTTCGGATGTTGTTATCTTTTTATATCGAAAATGGTATTACAATTGCAGCAATAGTGACAATAAGAATGCTGTTGAATTTATTTTTGCTAAAAACCGGTTTGGAGAAACAGGTACAGTACATTTGAAATTTGAACCGCTTATTTGCGAGAAAGGATTTAAAACAAATGACAATAGAATACAAAAATAGAATAAGCTACAGCCTCAATCCCGATAAAGATGAGATTATGGTGGTTATAGGCGATGCAATGCTCAAATCTTTGAGAGGTTTTTTGACCGAAGATGATAATTTATATCTATGGGACGCTGATCTTTGGGTTCACAATGAAATCATTCGGCGTTTAGGTATAAATGGGATAAGGTTTAACATCGGTTATCTTGATTCTAGAGATAGTTATGTCATTGTATCAAGAAGCGATAAAGATAAAATCAAATTATTAGCAAGCCCAAAAGTACAAGCTACAGGGTTGGAAGTATTATAAATGAGATGAAAGTTATATCATGGTTATGTTAAAAGGATTTTCAAATGATGTGCCTATGGGAAAGTGGAGTAAATTAACGAGGTTTATTACTTTAACTCTTGCGCGTATATCACAATATGAGCCGATGTTTTATTACAGGGCTCCGCTTATAAACACTATGAGTCCTTATTGGGCTTATAGTGATGCTTTTGATTTAATAACCTATAAAAAATTCCTGAAAAAATTCACCGGCAAAGGCAGAGCGTGGCTTGAAATACTAGAAGACGTTTCCAACGCAATGGATTTCAATTTTATTTTAACAGAATATTTATTAAAGTCAAAAAATGACAACTTTGACGTATTGGATAATTATCGCATAAGATTTACAACATTTTCTGTACTGCTACATGAGATTCTGTATAGGCATAACCCAAAAAATTTAACAACAACTAATTTGATGGATTGGTTTGTTCCGTGGCAAACGCCGGAAGAACTTATGGAAGAAATGGAATGTCGTATCAAATGTTTGCCGTGGCAATTTAAAAATATTGAAATCAAAACCTTTGACAAAGAAAAACTTTTTGATTTTGCGAACGATTTTTCCAAAGACTTTTTTGAGTATTTTATAGAGCATAAATTCTATCCTAGATACCTCTTCATTGATGCATAATTATTTTAACTGGGGATTGAATAACTGTAGCAATATAGAAGAATTAAGACATTTGAAAAAACTTAAAGGCGATGAGGGGCTGTGGCAAGTATAAACATAGATGAAAGGGAAAAGAAATGTTCAAAAAAATTATTAGAAAAATTGATCATTTATTAGAGCCATATTATTATGACCACAGACCATTGCAGCGGTGGATAAAAAATTTCAGCGGTCGTTTTTGTCATGGGGCTGAATGGGCTATTGATTATACTAGAGAAGATTTGGAGGATTTTCTTGACAAATTCACCGGCAAAGGCAGGGCTAAACAAGAGATTTTACAAAGTAAATTGCCGGATTTGTTCTACGAAACTATTATCATGATTATACTTTGGGGAGATAAATACCCTGTTTTATTCAAATATCTTTCTGATTTTGGGGAATATTTAAACCGTATTCTCATGAAACATAATCCTAGAAATTTGAAAAAGGAAGAACTAATTTATTGGATTGTACGGACTCCAATTGATGATGACAAGCAACTTATATCAAAGGCTAATTATATAATAGAATATCTGGGAAATCATTATCATTACAATTTAGGCAAGCCTAAAAAATATAGCGAGGAAAAACTTGTCCGAAATTTCAATGGATTTATTGATGAATATTTTGCACATTTTTGTAAACACAAATCATACTCCTGTATCTGTTGTGATTTAAAGAATTGGCATGATAAGTATTTAAAATAGGAAAGAGGAAGTATGTTTTTAACACAAATTGAATGTGACGTAGCAAAAGAACTTATTAAAGGTAAAAATCACCGTCAAATCTCTGCGAGTACAGGAATTCCTCAACGTTCTGTTTTGAAAATTGTGGTGGATTTGCTTAAAAAATACGGGGTTACCGACAGAACCAAGCTTTGCCATAAAATACTTCAAGAAAAAATCTTTGATTAACAACCAATCTGCACTGCCGAAAAAGAGAAAAGAGAATTTTGGAGGAAATGTATAAAAATCGCCTCAAAAAACGCCATTAAAAATTCTCTGCGAAAACCAAATACCAACAAATCCCGCCAAACAGCGGGGTTTATTAAACTTCTATCTTCACCATTCTCTTGTCAGAGAAAAAAGAACCGGAGAACGAGAGATTCGAACTCTCGATGCAGGGTAAACCCACATAACACCTTAGCAGGGTGCCGCCTTCAGCCACTCGGCCAGTTCTCCGTATAAACAATTCTAGCATAAAAACTTTTTTTGCGCTACAATTGTTATATGAGAATCGCAGACAAAGAATTTACATCACGTTTGATGGTCGGAACGGGCAAGTTCGCGGATTATCAGACCATGCAGTCCGCGCACGAGGCGTCCGGCGCACAAGTCGTCACCGTCGCAATCCGCCGCGTGGAACTTAACGCGCCCGGCCACGAAAACATTATGGAATATATTAACACCGGCAAATACTGGCTGCTGCCAAACACCGCCGGGTGCGCCACTGCCGAAGAAGCCGTCCGCGTCGCGCGCCTGTCACGGGCTATGGGGATTAACAATTGGATTAAGCTGGAAGTCATCCCGGATCCAAAATATCTTCTGCCTGACCCGATTGCAACTTTTGAAGCCGCTAAAATCCTTGTGGATGAGGGGTTTGTGGTCTTGCCGTACATAAACGCTGACCCGATTTTGGCAAAACGGCTGGAAGAAATCGGCTGCGCAACGGTCATGCCGCTTGCATCTCCAATCGGCTCGGGACAAGGGGTCAAGACGCTTGAAAACATAAAAATCATAATTGAAAACGCAAATATACCGGTCGTGGTTGATGCGGGGCTTGGTGTTCCGTCAGACGCCGCAACGGTTATGGAGCTCGGAGCGGATTTTTGTCTGCTCAACACCGCGATTGCAAAAGCTCAAGACCCGGTTAAGATGGCACAGGCCTTTAAACTGGGCGTTGAGGCGGGCCAGCTTGCATACGAGGCGGGCCGGATGCAAAAAACAGAAATCGCGAGTGCATCATCACCGCTCACAAATCTCGTTGGAGGCAAAAAATGATTGAAATGAAAGTTATGGGGATTGCGCTTGATACGCGCACAGGCTCACCGATTGTTGTTTTACAGGATCAGGAAAACCGCAAGGCGCTGCCGATTTGGATAGGCTCGGCTGAGGCCAGCGCGATTATCCGCAAAATTGAGAACCTGAAAGTCGCGCGGCCGATGACGCATGACCTTTTTATAAATATGATTGAAAAAACCGGTTATACTCTGGACAGGATTGAGATTAACGATGTGGAAAAGGAAACTTATTACGCAAAACTGTTTATCTCGGACAAAGATGGCGAGACCGTAGAGATTGACGCACGGCCGTCAGATGCGATTGCGATTGCAATCCGCGTTGACGCACCGATTTTTGTGGCGCCGAATGTCTTGTCTAACGGCACGGTATCAACCGATTTGGCCAAAGATGAAGAAGAGGCAAAAGAATTCAAAAAGTTTGTGCAAACAATCAAGCCCTCGGATTTTTCAAAACTTTTGAAGGATGAAAGCGACCAATAGGGGTAAATAGACACGCTCATACTAATCGCATTGAGTTTTCCCGTCCCACGGCCTGAGGCCGTTCAGGGTAGGTTGACCGTCAATCACAACGTGTTTTCCCGTCCCAGCTGAGGTCGTCGCATTTGAGGTAGTCCAAGTTTTCATTGTAAAGCACCCACGCGGCGCAACCAAAACCCGATTGAGCGGCTTTATCTTTACAAGTTTCTTCAAAACTCTCATGGTGGCCTGCTGCCGTAGCGCCGAACGGTACAAGTTTGTCACCGTTAAATCTGAACAAGAATGCATCAACACCCAGTTGCTTGGTTTTGACTCCGTTAGTGCCAACCATAACCCAACCGCTGCCTGATGCGTCCGTGTAGATAAGAAATACCGTTCCATCGTTGAGCTGCGCGATTGTCTGGGGACCAAGATTCCACAACTCGCCACTTAAGGTTTTGATAGCTCCCGATTCAAACGCCAAACAACCGGATGACGCCTCGGCCGCCGTGCATTTTTTGCTTATATTAAGATAATGTGCAAGATTTTCCATCATTTTGTCGCGGTAAGCTCTGCCGTCACCGTACTCAGCCCAATTTTTAATAGAGCCGTACTCATCAATCGCACCGGCAAAAGCCTGTGACAAAACAGAATAGGCTTTTTTAAGTTTTGTGGCGGTAGCTTTTGCCTGATGGTTCGCAATCAGCGACGGCATTGTCAACGACGCGACAACACCTATTATTCCAAGCGTTATTAAAACTTCTGCCAAAGTGAAAGCCTTGGCACTGGAGGATTTCAGAGATACCTCCCCCCGTGGTCTACTTACAGCCATTGCCTTGTTCCTTCCAATATGGACATTATATCATTTACCTCTGCCGCTGTCAAATTTGTGGTATAATCAGAGCATGAACAAAGTTATCGTGGGCGCTCAATGGGGCGATGAGGGCAAAGCAAAAATTACAGATATTCTGGCGGCTGATGCTGACTTGATTATCAGGTATCAAGGCGGGTGTAACGCAGGTCACACCGTGGTTGCAGACGGCAAAACATTCAAATTCCACCTTATTCCGTCGGGCATTCTTTACAAAGGTAAAACTTGCTTCATCGGCGCCGGGACGGTTATTTTACCGGAAAGTTTTGAGTCGGAAGTAGGCGGTCTGATTGCGCAGGGCATTGATGTGAGCGGCTTAAAGGTGAGCCCGTTGGCGTCTGTTACAATGCCTTATCACGTTGCAGCAGATGATCCTGACGGCAAAATCGGCTCCACACGCAAGGGTATCGGCCCGACTTATACCGACAAATACGCACGCAAAGGTGTTAAGATTCAGGATTTGTTTGAACCTGACGCACCCGAACTTTACCAAAAATACGCAAAGATTTTTGAGCCTTACGTTTGCTGGGACTGGCAGGATATGCTGCGTGCGCACAAGAACGACCGGATTTTATTTGAGGGCGCGCAGGGTGTGATGCTGGATGTGGATTACGGGACGTATCCGTTTGTGACAAGCTCAAACCCGATTGGCGGCGGCGCGGCCGTTGGCAGCGGATACGGGCCGGCGATGATTGATGAGGTGATAGGCGTTGCAAAGGCCTACGTAACCCGTGTGGGCGAAGGTCCTTTTATAACCGAGCTTGATGATGAGACCGGCGAAAACATCCGGCAAATCGGTGCGGAATTTGGCACAACAACCGGCAGACCGCGGCGGTGCGGCTGGTTTGATGCGGTTACGATGCGTTATGCGGTGCTGGTCGGCGGGTTGACACAATTGGCTATTACAAAAATTGATGTTTTTGACAGTTTTGATGAAATAAAACTCTGCACGGCGTATAAAGATGTGCGCACCGGCGAAATTTGCACATCTTACCCGACAAACGTCAACTCTCACAAATATTATGAGCCGGTTTACGAAACGCATGCCGGATGGAAGCGCAACATAATGGGTATCCGCAAGTACGAAGATTTACCCCCAAACGCAAAAAAATATCTTGCCCGGCTGGAAGAACTGCTTGAGATTCCGATTGCAATCGTGAGCGTCGGGCCGCAGCGCGACCAAACCATATTTAGGGGTAAATAAGCGGAAGTTTTACCCGAATAATCCGCATTGCCCGTGCGGGAGTCCAAGATGCTTGTAGGCAGCGGGCGACACTTTTCTGCCGCGCGGGGTGCGCTGCAGCAAGCCGGCTTGCAGCAGGTACGGCTCGCAAACATCTTCAATTGTGCGCGGGTCTTCGCCGATAGCCGCGGCAATGGTTTCAATACCTACCGGGCCGCCGTTATATTTTTCTATGATAAGCTGTAACAGCGCGCGGTCAGTGTTATCCAGCCCGCAGGTATCTATTTTTAGCGTGTTGAGCGATTTTTCGGCAACCATTTTTGTAATCTTGCCGTCGGCCTTTACCAATGCGTAGTCGCTGACGCGCTTGACCAGCCGGTTTGCAATCCGAGGTGTGCCGCGCGAACGGCCTGCGATTGCGGCTGCACCTGCACTGTCAACTTCAATTTCCAAAATCCCCGCGGTGCGCTTGATGACCTGCGTTAATTCTTCTTCCGTGTAGAACTCCAGCCTGTGTACAATGCCGAAACGGTCGCGCAGCGGGCCGGACAGCTCGCCGGCTTTTGTTGTCGCGCCAATCAGTGTAAATTTAGGCAACTCAATGCGCAAAGTCTTTACCGTCTGGCTTTTGCCGGTTGTCATATCTAGAAAAAAGTCTTCCATCGCGGGGTAGAGAATTTCTTCGGCAACTTTGTTGAGTCGGTGGATTTCGTCAATAAAGAGTATCTCGCCGGCTTCCAGCGACATCAAAATCCCGATAATATCGCGCGGGCGCTCCAACGCGGGCGCTGACGTAATCCTTATCCTGACGCCCATTTGCTCTGCGATGACACCGGCAAGCGTTGTTTTACCAAGCCCCGGCGGTCCGTAAAAAAGCAGGTGATCAAGCGGCATTTGGCGTTTTTGCGCTGCGGCGATGGAAATTTTCAGCGTCTCTTTTAGCGCGCCTTGCCCGATATACGTGTCAAAACTTTTCGGGCGGATACAGTTTTCAAAGTTGCGGTCGTATTCGACCTCCTTTGGTTCCAGCATCGCAGATTTTGGCGGGGTCTTAATATTTATCCCCTCATCGTTTTCTAAAATCATATTTTTATGGTAACATGGAAAGGTATTTAAGCCAAACATGTTAAGGAGAGTAGTGATGAAAGTTTCAGAGCGTTTAGAAAAAATCCCGCCGTATTTGTTCGCGGAGATTGACAGAAAGATAGCCGAGGCCCGCGCAAAAGGCCACGACATAATAAGTCTGGGTATTGGCGACCCTGATACGCCAACGCTTGCGCCGATTGTGGAAGAAATGCACCGCGCAATAGACAACCCGAAAAACCACGACTATCCGCCGTATAACGGCACAGAAAAATTCCGTAAAGCAAGCGCCGTCTGGATGAAAAAACGATTTGGGGTTGATGTCAACGCTGACAGTGAGGTTTTGGCAAATATCGGCTCAAAAGAGGCAATTGCGCACGTGTTTTTTGCCTATGTTGACGAGGGCGATTACACTTTGATTCCTGACCCGGGATATCCGGTTTACAAAAACGCGACAATTTTTGCGGGCGGAACACCTTATGCGATGCCGCTTTTGGACGAAAACAACTGGCTGCCGGATTTTGATAAAATCCCGCCGGAGATTGCGCAAAAATCAAAATTGATGTTTTTGAACTACCCGAACAATCCGACCGGTGCGACCGCTGACCTGGAGTTCTTCACAAAGGCCGTTGAGTTCTGCAAAAAATACGATATTTTGCTTTGCCATGACCAGGCGTATTGCGAGATGACCTATGACGGTTATGTTGCGCCGTCTGTTTTGCAGGTGCCGGGTGCAAAAGATATTGCAATTGAGTTTTTCTCGCACTCAAAATCCTACAACATGACCGGCTGGCGTGTCGGGTTTGTTGCCGGAAACGCTGCGGCAATAAAGGCTTTGGGTACAATAAAAAACAACATTGACTCGGGCGTATTCAAGGCGATTCAAGACGCGGCAACAGCTGCTTACGATGTTGACAGCAAATACATAACCGAATTGAACAAGATGTATCAAGAGCGCCGCGACGTTGCACAAGCGGGTTTGAAAGAACTCGGCTGGGACATAAAGCCGTCAAAGGCAACGTTTTATCTGTGGCTGCCGGTGCCAAAAGGGTACACGTCAGAAGAATTCGTAACCGTAATGCTTGAAAAAGCGCACGTGGTCGTACCGCCGGGCACAGGGTACGGGCAATACGGCGAAGGGTACTTTCGTATAGCACTGACAAAAGATGCCGATACCATCCGCGAGTGCATCAAACGGATGAAAGACGCTGGAATAAAATACTGAATTATGCTACAATATTACCATGGCTGAATGTCCAAAATGCGGAATAGAAGTCGATGATAATGCGACCACCTGTCCCGGGTGTAAAAAAGTTTTGAAGATGAGCTGTCCTATTTGCAGAATGCTCAACGACAGTTCAACGTGCAAAAAATGCGGGTATGTTATCCTGACCAAGTGCAGCAAGTGCGGCAAGGCGGCCCAAACCGCCACCAAGACATGCAAAAGCTGCGGCGCAGACCTTGAAAAAAGCGTCATCCAGAACGAGGCCAACGGCGAAGATTTTGCCATGCTAACCGTTGAGTTCCCGAACATGAACGACATAAAAACGATTATGGGGACAGGGGACAAGGCGACCGAGGCGTTCAACAAATTTAAAACCGGTGTTGACAAGATGCTCAAAGGGTTTGCTGACAACCTTGAAATCCGCCGGCAAATCATTGATAAGGTTTATATTTTCCGCTTTGTGAAAGACTACACATTTAACTCATCCACCGAAACCGCAACAAATTCGCTTATTATGCTGGCCAACAAGCTTGCCGGGATGAACCTGAAACTTCTGCAAAAAAAAGGCGGGGTCCTAAAATGCAACATGACGGTTCAAAAAAGAAACATTGAAGATGACCCGAACAACTACAAATCAGGGCTGAATATCAACCTTATGTCACCCGAGACAAAGAGTGATAAAGAGAAGGTATTAAGCGGGTTTCAGGTAATTTCTGACCCAAAAATCATGGAGCTTTTGGAAAAAAATTACAAGTTTGAGCCGTTGAATTCGGTTATGGTTAACGGTGAGATGATGATGTTTTATGAGATGGACATAAAACCGTTTATTGACCTTGTCGTTGAAACAGACGACGGCGGGGACGGGTCTTATGTGCCGCAATTTGTTGAGAATATGCTGGCCGAGCAGGACAAGATTGACGGGATGGCGCTGAACAGGATGGCTGTGCCGATTGACCCTGACGCAATCTACGAGATTGAACCGATGAAGCTGCCCGGTATCCAGAGCGACTTTTTGCGCACGGAAAACGTTGATGTTTTTTATCACATAGTTAACCGCCTGCAGGCGATGCCAAAGGGGATTCTGGCGATTAAGACATCCGAAATCCATAAACCTTATTCGCTCAAAATTATCTCAACGGTGCAAGGGATGGGAGTCTACAACAATATTGTCATCATAACGTGTTACGATGAGATGAAGTATTCACCGTACTCTTTTTTCAGAGAATTGACGGCGGCGGTTTTTGAGTACACGGTTTCGCAAAAACTTTTTGCCAACAATAATTTTTCCGGCTTTTCCAAGGTCGACCCTGAAGGGCTGATAAAAGATTTGATTATGCTAAAACAGCGCGATGTTGAAAACCCTCAGGATACACGGTACGTCTACTTTGATTTGTTCTTGACGATGCTTCAGGCTATTCCGAAAACGCTAATTTTTATTGACAACTTTGATAAAATTGACGAGAGCTCCTATGATGTTTTGAAATATTTGTTTGAGGCGTTTGACAATCTTGATATAAGTTATTTGATTTCGCATGACAAAAATTTCTCATTGCACAAGGACTGCCATTTCTTGATTACGCAGGATTATTACTCCGAGATAAATCTAAAACCGACGCCTTGGGAAAAAATGCTTGAGGAGCACAAGGAATATTTTGCGAACATTATTGATAATTTTTATTTGAAACGGATAGAAAAATATGCGCACGGCAGCGTGTTGTTTTTGGATGTTGCGATACAATATCTGGTGGAATCAGAGGTGTTCCATGACAACGGCGAAACTATTGAGGCGGTTTCAAACAAGACCGTCATGATACCGTCCACGCTGGAAAAACTTATGAAGCGCCGGTTGGATTTGCTGCAAGATGATGATGCAGCGATGCGGTTTTTGGCGTCAATATTGTTGATGGGTGTGCGAATTGATATGGAAACTGTCCAATCTCTCGGGTTTGAAAACACGCAAGATATTATTGATAAGCTGACAAAAATGGGCTATATTTATACCTATAACAACGCGCTTTATTTCCCGAATTACAACTTGCTGCGCGATTGCATGCTTGAATCTGTTAACAAAGAATTTTTGGGAAGCGTTGCGGATAATTTGTTTGAGCAGGTTATGGATCCTTCAATGCCGTCGCCGACAAAAGCGTATCTGTACGGGCTTTTGGACAAGCACGATGAGGAGCGGCGCGAATGGGAGATGCTCGCACAGGTCAATCTTTCCATGGGCGATTTCAGTGCGTACATGAATTGTACGGATAAGATTTTGGAGATTTTAAATAAGGAAACCGACCCGGAATTGGTTCAGGCCAACGAAGAATATAAGACCGAACTTTACGAAAATATTGCGATAAATCTTTACGAGTATGTACCGGACAAGTCCGCCGGCATCGCGGAAGAAACGTTGAAAAAACTTGAACAATCAACTGATACGGAAAAAGTCATCGTGCTGTGCAACAAGATGATTCAAGGGTGTCTTGTCCAAGGTGATTACAACCAGGCGCTGCAACTAAGCCACAAGGTGTTGTCTGTGCTGCCGCCGTCATCGCTTGACCCGAAAGCGCCGAATTTCAACCATTATTATTTTTTGATGTCGCTTGTGCATATCCAGATTTTGTTTAATATCGGGCATTTGAAAGAGTGTCTGGATATGGGCTTTGCGGTTTTGAATGTGGTGAACGACGCAAATCTGGCGACTTTAAAACCGGACTATTTTGAGATGGAAAGCTTCAAAGAAACATTGTACGATGCGATAGGTTACGTTGCGCTTGCCAACGCGCTGCTGTTGACAGGCACTGTTGCGGAGTTCTTGAAACTGGTCAGAACAGGGTTTACGACGGTGCCGCAATCGTATGATATCTTTGTGACGCTTGAACAATTCCTGCAGGGTAAAAACCCGCAAATCCCTGACGTCAGCGATTCAAAAGATAAGTTTAGTAACATTTTGGTGCACGTTATGCGCGCATTTGCAGGGGTTAAAGATGCCGCACCTGCGGAGGATGGAGCGCCCGGTCCGTACACCGCGTTCGCGGACGAAATCTACAAAGCAAAAATTTTGGCCAAGAAATTTATGCTGCACAAGATTGAGATGATGTGCGACTTGTTCATAGGTTACGCATATTTGAAAAACGGCAGCACAGAAAAAGCAAGAGATATTTTCTCCAAACTTGTCAAGGCAACAAACGCAAACGGAATGACGATGGTACTTTATGTGGCCTGGTTCTTGACAAGCGAGCTTTATCTTTCACAACGAAAATACGATCCGGCTTTTGGAATTTTGAAAAATGTGCTCATACAGGTAGAGCGCAACTCGTCTATCAGCGAATATATTCAGATGCTTTTCAAATACAATATGTTTAAGGTGTTGTGCCACAAGGGGCAGGTTGAGCAGGCGGAGATTTGTATCAGTCAGGCAAAATATTTGGCGGAAAAACACAGCGTCACGTTTGCGTTTGACGATGACCCGTCGCATTATGAGTACGTTGCGCCGGCGCATGTTGAGACAGAACAACCTGCCTCCGATGGCGCAGAGAGCAGCGCGGCACCGGCTGAAGCCGAACCGCCGGCTGAACAAGAACCTGTCAGCGCGCCTGAACAATAAGTTTTATTCACTCCTTATAATAGCCACGGTTTCGACGTGGTAGGTGTGGCAAAACATATCAAACGGTTGTATGCTCTCAATTTTTGCACCGTTTGCAACAAGATATTTCAGGTCGCGGGCGAGCGTTGCAGGGTTGCAGCTGACGTAAATTATTTTGCCGGCTTCTGCTGGGTTGCCTTTGCGGGTGAGCCGGCAGGCGTCGTCCAGAACCTGTGCGGTGCAGCCTTTTCGCGGCGGGTCAAGAATAATTGTATCAAATTTTTGCTGCGATTGTTGCAAAAACTTACCGGCGTCCATATTTATGATTTCAAGATTTGCAATATTCATCTGACGGGCAAGTTCACAGGCGTTGTGGTTTTCTTCAACGCTGATTACCTTATCGCAATTGGATGCCACGCACGCGCCAAACGCGCTCACACCCGCGTAGGCATCAAGCACTGTGCCGGATACGTTATCGCAAACATAGGCAAAAATATTTTCAGCACTTGGGGGGTTGACCTGAAAAAACGTATCCGCGCCGATTTTGAAAGTTTTATCAAGAATTTTTTCCGTTATAAAATCGTCGCCCACAAGACAACGGGTTTCTTTGCCGAGGATTACGTTGGTTTTCGCGAGATTAAAATTCACACAAACACCGGTGACATTATCAAATTTATCAAAAATTTCTTTGGCGAGTTTTGAAAAATCACCTTCTGAAACAACAAGTGTGACAAGGTTTTTGCCGGTTGACACGGAGGAGCGGATAACAATATGGCGCAGGTTTTTCGGCGCGCGCTCACGCACAAAATCCATAATCTTGTCACAGATTTCGGGCTGGACAGGGCAATGTTTTATGTTAACGATTTCGTTGGTGCGCGGTTTGTAGTAACCGGCAACCATTCTTCCGCTTTTTTTCACGGCGATTGGGTATTGGATTTTATACCGGCAAGGGAAAGTTTCGGGACTCGGGACGGTGGGCAGGATTTCAATATCTATGCCGCCGATTTTACGGATTACATCTTCAACTATTTGGCGCTTTAGTTCCAGCTGGTAGTTGTAATCAATAAACTGCAGCTGGCACGCGCCGCAAACTTTTTGCATCGCGCAGCGCGGTTTTATTCTGTGCGGTGAAGGTTTTATTATTTGCGTAATTTGCGCGCGTGAAAAGTTTTTGTTCTCGTGCGTGATTTTTATTTCTGCAACATCGCCTGGGCAGGCATTTTCAACAAAAACAACGCGGCCGTCAACGCGGGCAAGCCCGAGCCCCAAATTGGTCAGTTTTTCAATATTGACTTCCATAAGTAATTATTATAATATAAAGAGGGAACGAGGGGAACAGAGTTTATGAAGTTGCGCCAAAACGGGTTTACATTAGCTGAGATGATGGTTGTCCTGCTGATATTAAGCATCACGTTGGCGGCGTTTGCACCGGTAATGACGCAGCGGCACAGAGCAGCCTCCGGAACATCTCTGTGGGAAAGGACCGCAAGCGGCGCCGGCGGGATTTATTACAATCTCGGCAACGCTGAAAGTGTAATCATCGGCGATACCTCAAAAAGCAGCGATGATAATGCTCCTTTGGTTTTGAGAAAAAAGGCTGCGGATCATAATTATATAAATTTCAAGGATGAAAGCGGCGCTGACGCAGGTGTGTTGTTTTTGGGCGGGGATAGCGTGTTTTTGGGCACGCAACCGGGTGACACGGGAACTTATAACAGTGCGTTCGGGTACAACGCCTTGGTTGGGCTTTCGGGCGGAAGCAACAATACGGCGTTTGGGTATAATGCCTGCGCAAATGTTACAGGTGGCGCGCAACTGAAAACCTGTATCGGCGCAAATTCCGGTCCGACGGTAGAAACGACAACAGATACCGAGGAGGTTTGGGTTGGGACAAGCATCGCGACAGTTCACATTCCGGGCGATTTTGCTGTCGGCACCGCCGAAATTCCAAAGACTATAAAATTGAACGGGCGGGATTTGAGAGAATTGATTGAGGAAATAATTGCCCAAGCGGCCGGCGGTGCCGGGGTTTCCGACAGGCGGCTTAAAAATGTTCAAGGCGCAAACGCCGGCGGGTTGGATAAAATCCGGCAGTTAAAAGTTTTTGATTTTACGTTCAAAAACGACAAGACAAAAACGCCGCGGGTTGGTGTAATGGCGCAGGATTTGCAAAAAATATTCCCGAATGCGGTGACAAAAAATTCTGACGGGCATCTGCAAATAAGGCAGGAGGACATGTTTTATGCGCTGGTGAACGCGGTAAAAGAGCTTGACGAGCAGAACAAACGGCTGCGAGCAAAAAACACTGAGCTTGAGGTGCGCTTGTTAAAGCTTGAAGCCAAAATAAAGTAATACTTGACGGTAAACTTTCAGCGGGTATAATTGGATTATGCGTCTCCTCAGGGGAGATGCCCGGTGAAAATTTAATAACAGTGCGGGCGTTTAGCTCAGTTGGTAGAGCGTCTCCCTTACAAGGAGAGGGTCGGGGGTTCAAGTCCCTCAACGCCCAGACTTTGAGACATATCCGAACTAGTTCGGATATGTCGTTTTATATTGCAATTATTCATCCTCATAATTAAACTCAAACGCTTTTTCGTAATTTTTTACGACGGCCTTTGCGAAGTTTTTGGATGTGCTCCAATACGACATGTGCGCACCTGCAAAGGTTCTGTGCGCGGATGTTTCGGAGTCACTGTAAACAAACCCCCGCCCGCTATCGCTAATTTTTGCGCCGATTAATTCCCCAACATCCTTTGGTGTCAGGTTTTTTGATGCCGGAAATCCCAAAGGATCCTCGCGGTAATTCACCGTCAACCAAAAAATATCATTTTCAATTATGTATTCGTAAATAAGCCGCCTGAAATAAGTCAGTTCGTAATCCTTACTGGCCAAGTCAGAATAGAACAACACCAACGGGCTGGCGTAGTTAACAATCCCGCGCAGCGACCCTTTCGGCGCGCACATATCTTTTGTCGTCGTATCCAGTTTGTCGTAATTTTCAACAAACAATCCGAAATCGTCATGCTGCATCACCGATGTCAGCGCATCAACACAAGTGTCTTGCATTGGGTGTTTTGCGGCATAAGCCTTTTCTTTTTCAGGCACATTCGCGTGTTCGGCAAAAAATGTTTGCACTTTTATGTAAGGCGTTCTGGCAAAAAGGTATTCCGTTGTCACGAACGAGCCCGCCGAATACCCGAACAACACCACCTGTTTGCCCGCATCGGTCTGTTTTTTGACCTGTTCGTGCAGGTTATTCAAGATGACCTCCATATTTTTGTGTTTTTGCACCCAAATCGCGTCATGCAGACATGTCGCAAGGATTTCGCGCACCTTGTATGCAAGCCAGGGGCTTATGCCTTTGGTTATATTCAGGCTGCTTTTGACAAACTCCAGTTGTTGCGCGCTTTTATCGCCCCAATAAAAAACTGCAGGCTCCTGTTCTATTGCATAAAGCCCGTCTTTTAGGAATGTTTTTTGGATTATTTCACTTTTTTCAAAATTGGATTTCATCAACGGATGGAGCTTTTTTATCCCGTTGGTGTACCATTCGTAAGTACTTTGGTCGTTCGTGTTTGAACCGTTTAGGTATAAAAATGTGATGGAATCTTGAGCGCAGCACCCAAGATGTGGCGAGCACAAGATAATTAAAATCAGGATGATTTTCTTAATCATAGACAGATTATATCACAAAGTCTTTTTTAAATATTCCAGAAACGCATCAACATTATTTTCGCTTGTTGCCCACGATGTGACAAGTCGCACGGCAGTTGTGTTATTTGGCAGCCGGACCCATTCATAAAACGCAAACTTGTCTTTTAATTTCGCAACCGTTTCGTTTGAAAAAATCGGAAATATCTGGTTCGTTTCAACCGGCAAAAGAAACTCAAACCCAAGATTTTCTATTTCGCCGGCAAGTTTGTAGGCCATAGCGTTAGCGTGCTTGGCCAGCTCATCGTGCAAATTATTCTCAAACAATTTGGCAAACTGCGCACCCATAGCGGCTCCTTTGGCAAGCAGTGCCCCGCGCTGTTTCAAATTGTTGCGAAAATCCTGCTTCAATTCATCGCGGCAAATTACAATCGCCTCGCCAAACATCGCACCGTTTTTTGTGCCGCCTATATAAAAAGCGTCCGCTAACCGCGCCACATCGGCATAGGTCAAGTCGTTGTTTTTTGCGGTCATCGCCGCACCCAACCTTGCGCCGTCAAGATACAGGTACAAATTGTTCGCCCGGCAAAATTGTGAAATCGCGGTTAATTCCGATTTTGAATATATGGAGCCGATTTCTGTTGATTGCGAGATGAAAACCAAACGGGGTTTTACCATATGCTCGCCGCTGTGTGCTTGAAGAATTGATTCAATATCAGCGACTTGCAGTTTACCGTTTGTGTTTTGGGCGGTGCAAATTTTGTGGCCGGTCAGTTCAATTGCGCCTGTTTCGTGAACGCAAATATGCCCGGTATCAGCTGCAATGACCGCCTCGCACGGACGCAGAATACTGCCGATAACCGCGGCATTCGCCATCGTCCCGCCGCTCACAAAATGTATATCCGCATCCGGCGCGGACAGTTTCGCCTTAATAATTTCCGCAGCTTTCGCGCAATATTTATCCAGCCCGTAACCTTCAAACTGCTCTGTGCCGAGGGTTTTCAGCGCATCAAGAATTTCAGGGTGCGCCAGCTCGCTATAATCGTTCTTAAAACTGTGTTTCATAATAAAAAATTATACCACAAAAAAAGGAACCCTTTTGGGCCCCTTTTTTAATAGCAGCTGCAATTATTTTTTGCTGCATCCTTTATTCTTTTTTCTTGCTTCGTATTTTTTCTTGCCTTCTTCCTTCATTTTAGCAAGCTCCGCTTTTTGGCTGTCAGTCAAGATTGCCTCAAACTCGGCTTGATTTTTTTCTCTTATTGCTTTCATTTGTTTTTTGATTGAGCGCATTTCTTCTTTTAACGGTTTGATTTTTTTAGATTTTTGCTCATCAGAAAGTTTTTGGTTCGCTTTTATTGTTTTGATTTTGGCAATCGTTTCTTTCTTTTTTTCCATCAGCGGTTTGATTTCTTTCACGCTGTTTTCGCGTATAACTTTTGCCTGCGCTTTTTGCTCATCGGTCAGTTGAAGACGCGCTTCAAACTCCGCACGTTTTTGCTCCATCCGCGCCTTGAACTCGGCTTGTTGTTCCGGTGTCATTTTAGCAGCGACTTGCTCCGGTGTTTTTGGGCACGCGCACTCCGGGCACTTTGCCGGCGCGGCAATCGCTGATGTAGTTGTAAGCGCAAATAAACTTGCGATAATTAAAGTTTGTTTTAACATTGTTTTGTTCCTTTCATTTAAAGTAATTCTGCCAGCATCTCTGCCAGTTCTTTTTTGGCGTTATACAGCCTTGATTTGATGGTCCCCGTCGGGACTTTTAGTTTGTGTGCACATTCTTCGTATGAGTATCCTTCTATTTCTGCAAGGATTACTACTTCGCGGAATTTCGGTTTTAAAGCTTTTATTGCCGCGGTTATTTTTTCCTGACGTTCGTTTTTTATTAGACGCAATTCAGGTGTTATTTTTTTATCTTCAATTGAGTTGAGTGTTATATCATCTGATGTTGATTTGTCTTGAACTTTTTTTTGTGCGGATTTGAGGTAGTCTTTTGAGATATTTTTTGCGACGGTATTTATCCAGCTCTTGAAAGAGCCTTGTTCTGTGTAATTGTTGCAATTTTTCAACACGCGGACATAGACTTCTTGCTCCAAATCCTCGTTGTGTTGTTTTGTAACCAGTTTGATAATGTTTCTTACATTTTGACGGTTGGTTTTTATGAGTTCTTCAAAGTTCATCCATCCACCATTATTAATCCGTACTCGTCAACCGGAAACCCCAGATCTTCCGCGCTGATGGTCTGCCCTGAAAGATAGTTGGCATTAAAAAATGCACCGGTAAATAGCGCCGCCAGCAAAAAGCACGCGGCCTTCAATTTCAGCTGCGACTTCTGCCGTGCAAAAGCGGGCTTAACCTCTTTCAAAAGTTCTGATACTTTGTTCATTCGTTCATGTTCGGCTCTGCAATCTTTACAGGTTTCAAGGTGCGATTTAAACTCATCGTCGCCGGCGAACGTGAACAAAGCTTCATATTTACTACATTTGTTTTTCATATACTTTAACCTCTACACCAGTATAACGAAAACAAAAATTAAAAGTTCATTTTTTTGAGAAGATGTATATTTTATTGTCTTTATTGACGATTGATTGCGTCAACACCATATTCTTATCCAAAATCTTATATAGATTATCAAACATTCTCGCCAATCTTAAATCATGGAAATTATTGTTTTCGTATTCAGCAGAATTGACGATACTTGTTATTTTGTGGCTTGGCAGGCCGTCTATCTTGTTGTCTGCAATCAAGATGACATTATCGGATGCCTTTGACATAACATATTTCTCAAACGCTTCGCTCGGCTTTTCTTCCGACAAGAATTTCTTGAAAATCTCCTGGTGAGTTTTAGCACCGGAATAAAAATCTTCCAATTCTTTCTCTGAGAGCAGAACTTTAAGCTGCTCGTTATCCCAAAGCCATTGCGGCCAGTCGTATGTATCACCTTTGAATTTGTAATATTTGCCCAAAAGGTCAACATTTGCCGGCGCCAAAACCGTTATTTTAGAGTTGAACACAGGCAGCTGTGAGACGAACTGTTTATAGCCCTTCGGTCTGTAACAAAAAACTTCGCTTTTACTTTCAAACAGACCACTCAATGTCAACGCAACAAAAGTAACTACCAGCGCAATTTTAACTTTGGTTCTTTTAACGGTGCTAAACCCGACAGCTATCAGCAAGAGTATGAACGGCAGCACTATCAATGTGAATCTTACCATAACCTTGTACTCGGAAAGGTATGATGCAATCATATTGAATGCGATAAATATCAACGGAATCAGTACAAGATATTTGACAACCCTGTCTTTTTCTCTGGCAAGCCCGAAGGCAATAAGTGCCAACGCAGTAGTTAAAGGAATAATAATTGACCATCCCGCGCTGGTTGCTAACATTTCATAGAATGTGTGCTGGTAGCCGCTAAGGTTGTAACTGATACCTTTAAGCACGGGTGTGAGGCCGTTTTGCAGCAGCATCAGCAGGAACGACAAGTCAACCGGAGTCCCCGTAAATCTGTACATCAAAGTAGACGGCAAAAATCTGCTCAACAATATCGCCGGAATAAAAACCGTACCCCATATCGCAAAATCTTCCAAATCTCTTTTGTTCTTCCAAAAGTCATACGCCGTCACAGCCATAACGATTAATACAAACGGTGCAGGTGTCAGATAGGTGTAAAGCAAAAGTACATTTGCCGCCAGAAACAGGATGAAATTTTTCAACACCGGTGATTCCAGATATCTTAGCCAGCAGAACAAGAACAAGTTGACAAAGAAGAACGCCAGCGCCCAGAACTGCGCCTCGTGCGCAAAATAGACAAATGCCCCGCTAATCGCCCACAGCAGCATATTTGATAAACCTATAATGTATTTTGGTTTATTAATCATACGCGCGAGCTGTTCACCGACAAAGTATGCAAGCACAACAGATGCGGTGTCAAACAACGCTGACATCAGGCGTATCGCAATGTCAGAGGAGCCAAACAACGTAATCCAAATTTTATAAATAACAAAATAAACAGGGTGCATAACAAGCCAGCCAATATTTTTGCCCGGCGACTGAACCCCGAGATAACTTGTCATCTCATCCGCCCAAAGCCCTGTTGGTATGTCAAGATTTATCAGGCGCAAAACCAACCCTACCAAAAGGATAACTATACCAGCTAGCATATATTTCTTATCCATGTCATAAATTGTAGCATAACAAAAAATGCAGTCAACCCCTGACTTGTAATTTTTTTGCTAAGCCGGCAAAACGGCGGTAAATTCGGCCTTAGTTGAGGATTTGATATCGTCAAGCGTAAACAGCGGGTTGATTTCGGTCAAAATAAGACCGTCCGGGGTCACGTCAAACACGGCGCGTTCTGTTATAATCATGTCAACCTCTTTGTACGCAGTCAAAGGCAGGGTGCATTTTTTAAGAATTTTTATTGTATCTTTTGAGGTGTGCTCCATCGCGACAATAACTTTTTTTGCGCCGACGGTCAAATCCATTGAGCCGCCGATGCCCGGCACAAACTTGCCCGGGATTAACCAGCTTGCCAGCGAGCCTTCCTGATCGACTTGCAACGCGCCAAGAACCGTAAGATCAATATGCCCGCCGCGCATCATCGTAAACGCCATTGCAGAATCGTAAAAGCAGGCGCCTTTTTGCAGGTTGACCATTTTACCGCCGGCGTTTGTAACGCGCTTGTCGCAGGCACCGTCGCTGTTGCCCATGCCCAAAAGCCCGTTTTCCGACTGGAACATCACGTGCACATCCGGCGCAACATAATCCGCAGCCGCTGTCGGCAGCCCGATACCGAGCGTTACAACATCACCGTCTTTAAACTCTTTTGCAACCCGTTTGCCGATTATTTCGCGTATTTGTTCTTTTGTTAAATCCATCATTCTTCCTTATCAAAATACCGGGTAAAGCCCCATGCATTTACCCCCTCTCCACGATATAATCTATGAAAAGTCCCGGTATAACAATCTCGCACGGGTCAAGGCAATCAACGATTTCGTCGGCTTGAATAATAACCGTATCCGCGGCGGTTGCCATTGTTGTGTTGAAATTCCGTGTTGTACCGTAGAACGCAACGTTGCCGAACCGGTCAACCTTTGTGCCGTAAATCAGCGCAAATTCTGCACCGAGCGGTTTTTCAAAGATAAATTTTTTACCGTCAATTTCCATGGTTTGCTTATTTTCTTCAACCAGCGTCCCGACACCTGTCGGAGTCAAAACTCCGCCAAGTCCCGCACCTTTGGCACGGATACGCTCAACAAATGTGCCCATCGGCACCAGCTCAACATCCAGTTCGCCCGCGTTCATTTGCTTTCCGCTTTCGGGGTTTGTGCCGATGTGTGTATTACTTTTTTAACCTGTTTGTTGACGACCAGTTTCCCTTTGTCCTTGTCAGGGAAGGATGTGTCGTTAACAATCAGAGTCAAATTTTTTATATTCTGCGCAACCAGCTCATCAACAAGGACGTCCGGTGCGCCGCAGCCCAAAAAGCCGCCAATCATAACCGTTGACCCGTCTTTTATAAGACTTATCGCCTCTTTTACTCCAACTATTCTTTTCACCAAAATATTTTAGCACAAAAATTACGATTTGTAACAAAAATGTTGACGGAGGCAATTTTGTCATTAAAAATAAGTTAGAATATATATAGGAGTAACTATGGCCTTAGATGCAGTGAAATTTAACCCAACTAGTATCGCACACACGCCTGTGCAGGCTATTCCGGCGTTTGGGCAGGATTTTGCAGATAAGGGCATGTCAAAAACCGATAAAGATGTGGCTGATGCAAAAAGATTTTTCTCAAACAGCCCTGTGTACAGAGAGGCAAATTTAAACTATTTAGCATAATTTCTTTTTTTATTGTATAATTAATAAAAAGGAGATTTTTTATGTCAGTTACAAAAGAGATGAACATTTTGGAAATCGTTCAAAAATATCCGCAGAGCATTGAGGTGTTTCAGCAATACGGTTTGGGCTGCATCGGGTGCGCGGCGGCACGGTTTGAGAACCTGGAAGCCGGCGCAAAAGTCCACGGAATTGACGCAGACCAGATGGTAAAAGACATCAACGCGCTAATCAGCTGAGAAACTGCTCCATCGTTTTGCTGTGGTTAAACATAACTGCGGGCGCGGGGGTCTTTTCCTGTACGGCTTTTTCCTGTGCGGCATTGGCCGTTTGAGCTGTTGCTTTGGTCGGCGTCATAACCTGGAATACCGCAGGTTCAGCGGCTTTTTGTTCTTTTGCAAGACACCTTTTTGTCATCTTTTCGCACGCTCTTGCAAGGAATATGATGAATCCCGGAACAAGCACAAGCGTTGACAGTGCTGCGATTCCGCTATTCATATTTTGCGCTTTTCTGACAAGAATATTATTTTTATCTTTGAGTATCTCTACGATTTGCTCGTTTGTTTTACCTTTAAAATACCTGTCAATGACCTTCTTCGCGTTACCGCCGTTACTGTTAATAAACTTATACAGTTTTCCCAGTTTTTTGCCGGGATTGCCTACATATCCTTCAATATCGCTGTATCTTGTGACAATTTCTTGGTTAGAAAGCAAATTAACGCCCTTACCCAGACTAAAATAGTGACCGAGCTTTTGCAGTCTTGTGAATTCACTGTTTTTGGGCGGACGCGGCTTAACATTCAACGCGATTCCGGTAGCATTTGCCAGAATATCTGAGAATTTACGGGACAGAGCTTTGGCGCCAAACAAGAGCGCAGTGAAGCTGGATACGTCACGCAAGAGAATTTCGGCCCTGTCGTGTTTGTCGTGGGCTTGAACAAGGCGCGGCGGCAGGCAGGTTCCGTAAAGCAGCGCGGCCATGCCTGTTGCAGGGATTATCGCACCGCTCAACTCCAAAAAGCCGGTAAACGACGGCTGCTGCGCGGGGGATTTATTTTCAACAGACTGCTCTTGCGCTGTCTTTTCAACGGGCGGCGCACCGTGGCCTTTGTGGTGGCCTTTGCGATGGAAATTTGGTTTGTCCGCGGCGGTCGGGCAAGCCAGCGCCGGGTTTTCTTTCAGGCCCCAGTTGTAGATTTTTGGCAAAATTTGCCAGAACGCGGCGATACCGGCGACAGCGCCGACATTTGTCAGGGTTCTTGAAAACGTCCGGTTTTTTGTGAACAGGTCAACCGCCTCATCAACGGTTTTGCCGCTTTGAATATTTTTTGCAACGGTTTTGAGGGCATCTTGCGTATAGTCGTGTATTGCGCCCACAATTTCTTTCATGTGGAAACTCTTCGGTTCTGCACCCTTGTACCGCAATAAGGCGTTAGAGTAATTGTAACTTGTTTCCATATTAGCTTTTCGCAAAGCCGTAAAATCAGCCGTAATATTTTTTTGTGCAGTTTTGATATCAGTCTGCATTTCGGCGTATCGGGCAGATTTTTTGGCAATCAAGTCTCTTCGCTCGTTAAATAATTTTCTATTTCGCGATTCAGTAAACTCCTGAGAATGCTCGTCCGGTTCAAGACTGTCTGTCAAAAGCTTGTCGTAAAGTCTTTCATAAAAGGCTTTTGGATTACCGGCTTTGAAATCCTCTGTCTTGGCAAATTCGCGGAAAGTTTCATCAAAACCCTTTATAAAATCGGTTTTCACATTGTTTGCGAGCCCGAATTTTTTAGCGAGAGTAACCACACCGAGCGGGATAACAAACGAGCTCGGGCCTGAAAGAAACTCTCTAAGTCCCTCTTTTCGCAGCAGCGCCCAGTTGAGCGGGCCTGTTTTTTTACCGGTTTCAGGGTCGCGTTCGCGGCCGCGATTTGCGCCCTCGTACATGCGCGGCACAATAAAACCAAGCCCGTCCTGCGTCAAAAACGACGTGATGAAGTTCTTGTTCACGACCTCCATTAAGCCGACTAACGGACTGTTGCCGAACGCCGGATTATGTCTTGGTTGTACCGAATTTACCTGCATTTTTCCCTACACATACCTATACATACTTATAAAAACATGTAAACTTCCCGTTTTGCCTTTTTTCCCGGGGGTTTTTAAAAAAGTTTACATAATAATAAGTGTAATAATTATACTTAATAATTGAAAAATTTGCTACATTTATAGCATGAAGTGATACAAAATTTAACACAGACAACGGATGAAACCGCGCAATAGCCCTCGTTTACCCCTAAATTTTCGCGCCTGCGGCCTTGTAGAGCCCGATGTATGAGGCGTAACACTCGGCTTTTTGCTGCGCGGCGAGCTTGTTTGTGGCAAGCAGCGCCTCCTCGCCCGTGATAAGCGAAAGTTTTGAGATAGTCCCTTGCGCGTAGCGGACTTTATCGTAGCCGTACTGCTGTTTTTCCAGATGCAGCTGTTCTTGTGTGAGCGTGAGTTTTTGGGTGTCGGAGCTGACCGCGGCAAGCGCGTCGTTAACTTCCTGGATTGCGGTTATGTTTGTTTTTTGGTAGTCGGTCAAAATCCGTTCGTACTGGTGTTTGCGCAGTTTGAGGTTCGCAATCCTTGCGCCGCCCGTGAACAAAGGCAGCATCGCACCTGCTGCGAGCACCCCGAACATATTGGCTGTGCTAAGAACGCTGCCAAAATTTGCGGCGTTAAAAAGCGCCAAACCTGTAAGATTTATTGCCGGCAGAAACTCTTTTCGCGCCACGCGGACATCAATCCCCGCTTTTTCAACCATTTTTTCGGCTTTAAGATAGTCGGGGCGCTGCGTTATGACCTCTGACGAGATGGTTTTTGGCGGCTCGGACACAAATATCAATTCATCCATTGTCCCGCGTGCAAGTGTTGTTTCCGGGTTTTCGCCGATAAGGACCGCAAGCTGGTTTAGCAGCCTGTCGCGTTGTTTTTTAAGCTCAACAAGCTCTGCAGAGGCTGCGGCGAAGGATTTTTGCATCTTTGCCGTATCGGCTGCCGAGCCAAGCCCTTCTTTGGCGCGAATCGCCGTCAAATCAAGGATAGTCTTTCTTGATGAAACGATTTTGTCCTGCAATTCAACCATTTTGTCAAGCTTGAGGATGTTTATGTAAGTCACGCCGACAGCGGATGCGATTGCGATGTAGGCGGCTTTTTCGTCAAATTGGGACGCCTCGTAGAGTTTTTTGACACTCTTTGTTTTATCGCGGTTTTTTAGGAAAATATCGGCCTCGTATTGGGCGATAGCAGGGATTGCAAACGACCAGTCGGTGCCGACGGCAGGCATTTTAACAAGCGCGGGGCTGAACCCTGCGGTGGCGCTTGGCAGCTCGTGCGCAAATTGCAGCCGCACATTCTGGTAGTATTCGTCAACCGCGATTGACGCTTTTTTCAGGTCGTGGTTGTGGATAACGGCTTTTTCAATGTAGCCGGTCAGGATATCGTCGTCAAAATTTTCCCACCACTTGATGTTAACATATTCAAATTTATAATCGTCCGATTTGTGAATGCTGCTTTTAATGGGGGCGGCAAACACCGGTGCGGCAAAACAAAATATCAAAAATAATGAAATAATTTTCTTCATAATATATATTGTAGCACAAGTTTGTGGTATAATTGTATTATGAACAATAATAAAAAAATAATTATAGCGGTCGTATCGGCACTAATCGTTATAGCGGCAGTGTTTGCGGTGCATCACGTGATGGGTTTTGAATCAACCGACGACGCTTATGTTGAAACAACACCCGTTCAGGTCTCCCCAAAAGTTGCGGGGCAAATTATTGCGGTGATGGTTGAGGACAACCAGCGTATCAACGAGGGTTACGAGGTGGCGGAGATTGACCGGGTGGATTATCTGCTCAAAATGCAGCAGGCACAGGCAAAATTCAATACGGCGAAGGCTGATTTGCCGCGGTACACTAACTTGTATGCGGCAGGTGCGGTGTCAAAGCAGGAGTTTGACGTGGCGCAGGCAAGGTTCACCGAGCTTGAAGCGGCTGCCGAGCAAGCGCGGATTGATTATGAGCGGACAACAATTGCGGCACCGATATCAGGCACCGTGACAAACAAACGGGTGCAAAAGGGTATGTATGTGCAGGTTGGGATGCCTTTGTTTACGATTGTGCCTGACGAGGTCTGGGTTGTGGCGAATTTCAAGGAAAACCAGTTGAAAAAAATGCGCCCCGGGCAAAGCGTTGATATAAAAATTGATGCGTATCCGGGTAAGGTGTTCAAGGGCAAGGTGGACAGTGTCCAGCGCAGTTCGGGCGCAAAATCAAGCCTGTTCCCGCCGGAGAACGCGGTCGGGTCGTTTGTAAAGATTGTGCAGCGGATTCCGGTAAAGATTGTTTTCACGGAAAAAATTGACCACCGGGTTTACAATATTGTGCCGGGGATGTCGGTTATACCAAAGGTTAGATTGAAATGAAAGCGCGGATAAACCCGTGGATAGCGTCAATTCCGCTAATGCTCGCGGTATTTATTTATGTGCTTGACGGTACTATCGCGAACGTTGCGCTGCCGCATATGGCCGGAACCTTCTCGGTTACACGTGATGAGAGCATGTGGATTTTGACAAGCTATATGATTGCGTGCGGGATTATGGTGCCGATGGTTGACTGGTTTTGCAAGCTTTTGGGGCGCAAACTGTTTTTTATCATAAGTATTTTGGTGTTCACTGGCGCGTCAATGCTGTGCGGGATGGTGAACAATATTGAGTTGATGATTCTTGCGCGCATCTTGCAAGGTGCGGGCGGCGGCGGGATTTTGCCGATAACGCAGGCGATTATGATGGAGAATTTTCAAGGGGACGAGCGGCCAAAAGCGATGGCGGTGTTTGGGCTCGGTATAATCCTTGCACCGGTGATTGGGCCGACGCTTGGCGGTTGGATTACGGACAACTGGAACTGGCCGTGGATTTTTTACATAAACGTACCAATTGGGCTTGTCGCTGCGTGGTTGTCGCAAAAACTAATTTTTGACCCGAAATACGCACGCAAACAAAAAAATGTCCGCACAGACAAAACCGGTTTTTTCACGCTCGCTGTTTGGCTTGTGACCTTGCAGGTTGTGCTGGATAAAGGCAACACGGCAGATTGGTTTAATGCGCCTTGGGTGCGCTGGGCAACGCTTGTGTCGTGCATAGCGGCGGCCTTGTTTTTCTGGTCGCAGCTAAAACGCAAGGATACGCTGGTGGATTTGGGTGTATTTAGGGACAAGAACTTTGCGATGGGGACATTCATCCAGGTGGTAATCCAGGCGGTGCTGTACGCGTCGCTGGTGCTTTTGCCGCAGTTTTTGCAAGGGTTGATGGGCTATACCGCTTATTTAAGCGGGATGGCGGTGATGCCGCGCGGTATCGGGAGCTTAATTTCCATGTCAATTTGCGGCGCGATTGCAAACAAAATGGACGCCAGGTGGCTTACGGTAATAGGGCTTGCGCTGGTCGGGGTGGGCAGCTTGATTATGGGTGAATTGAATTTGCAAATCGCGAACAAAAACATTATAATCCCCAATTTCATTATGGGGTTTGGGCTCGGGCTGGCGATGATACCGTTGATGTCGGCGACGGTGCAGACGCTGACAAACGAGCAGATGACAAACGCAAGCGGGCTTAATAACCTGCTCAAAACCATCGGTGGCGCGATAGGTACATCGCTTGTTGCAACGGCGCTGACGCGTTACGCGCAAATTCACCAGCATTTTATGGTAGGGCATTTGCATGAATTGAATCCTGTGTTCACCGAAAAAATGCAGGCGATGACCGGCGCGTTTTCGCAAATCGCGCATCCGGCGGTCGCGCATGAGATGGCCGGCGCAATGATTTATAACCAGCTTTTGCAGCAGGCGACGCTGTGGGCGTTTATGGACGCGTTCCGAATAATCGGGATTATTTGTTTTGCCATAATCCCGCTGGTGTTCCTGCTCAAACCGGTTGACAAAAACGCACCGGCGGCAGAAATTTCCATCGGGCATTAGTGTGGTACAATTAAAATATGTTGAAAAAGATTTTAGTTGTGTTTTTGTTTTTTATCGGTTGCAGCGTGTATAATCCGGCGAAGACGCAGGAGCTGCCTTCGGCGCAGACTTATACCACATTGAGTGCGTACAAAGTTCAGGCACGCGAGGTTTTTGCCCGGCAGCTGGATTTTGCGATTAAGGCAAAAAAGGCGTTTGACGTGACTTTTGTCATCCGGCAGGACGGGACGCTTGAGCAGGCAAAGATTCTGCGCTCAGCCGGAAAAGAGATGGATGAGCGAATCATTGCGGCGCTGGGTCAGGTGCAGCTTGATCCGATTCCCGAAGAGTTTGAGCGGACACAGATTTATTATAAGTTCGGGTTTGCGCCGGACACAAAAAGCGAGGATGTTTTGCGCTATGAGCGCGAGGCGCAAAGTATTATTACGCAGAACATCCCTGATGCGCCGCGCAAGATAGAGGAGATTTGGTTCAATTTAACGGTTGAGCGCACGGGCGCGGTGCGCAGCGTGGAGATTTTGCGCTCATCAGGTGACAGCGGGTATGACAACCGGCTGATAAAACAGATGCAGTCGCTGAATTTTCCGGCGTTCGGCAGAGGCTTAAAAACAGACACCATTGAAATCCCGTTTCGCGTCCAGCGTTAGGGGTAAATGGGGGAGGATGTCAGAATTTTTTCAACCTTGCAAAGGCCGCGTCCATGGCCTTTTTGCCCTGCCTGCCAAAATCCACTGTGTACATTGTGCTGTCTGCGACTACGTTGACTGCCTCAATGTGCCCGACACCGAATTTCTCGTGAAAAACCCGCTCCCCTTTGGAAAACGCGCTTGCCGATGCGACCATCTTGCGGACGGATGCGGGGTTAAAAGGTACATCTTTTTGCGCGGCAGTGTTTTTCGGCGCCGGCGGCAGCTTTGGAGCCGCATTTTTTGAAGGCGACGGGTTAGAAAGCGAGGCACGCTGCGGCGCGACAAACCCTCTGCCAAACCCGCTCACGGGCTTCACCCGGCCGAACGGGTCTGTGTGGACAGACAAATACTCGCCGGTTTTTGCGCGGCTGACCGCGCTTCTGAACGTCGACGACTGGTGTCTTGACCCTTCAAACCCGATTTTGTTGAGCAGCTGCTGCGGAATTTCCTCAATAAACCGGCTCGGGTTGTAATATTTGTATTCACCCCACATTTGGCGGCGTTTTGCGGACACAAGATATAGCCGTTGGCGCGCGTGACCCCGACGTACATCAAGCGGCGCTCTTCTTCCAATTCTTTTGGTTCGTCAAATGTACGCGCGTGCGGGAAAATCCCCTCGTCGCACCCTGCAAGAAAAACCTCCGGATATTCCAAACCCTTCGCGGAGTGCAGCGTCATCAGCGTCACGTTGTTTGAGATATTTTCCAGCCCGTCGATGTCTGATACAAGCGCAACCGTCTGCAAAAATTCACCCAGCACATCGTCTGATTCCGGCGCAAACTCACCTGCGACATTCACAAGCTCTTGCAGGTTCTCAATATCTGCCTGGGCTTCGGGCGTGTTTTGCAGCTCCAAATGGGCCAGATATCCCGTTTCTTCTATTACCAAAGTTACAAATTCATGCAAATTGTAGGCCGAAACTGCCTCACGGAACTTCTCAATCAGCTGCGCAAAATCCTTTAATTTCGCCTGAACTTTCGGCGACAGTTCGGACTCATCCGAGCGTTTGATGGCTTCAAAAAGGCTTATATCTTGCGATGCGGCAAAATCCGCAAGCGCTTTGACCGTTGTTTCGCCAATTGCGCGCTTTGGAACATTAATAATCCGGCGCAGCGACTGCGAATCATCCGTGTTATAAATCAGGCGCAGATACGCGAGGATATCTTTGACTTCTTTTCGGTCATAGAATTTGAGCCCGCCATAGATACGGTATGGCACGCCGGAAGCCATAAGCGCTTCTTCCAGCGCGCGCGATTGAGAGTTTGTGCGGTACAAAACAGCGTAGCGATTGTAGTTTCCACCGGCGTCCTGCCGGATTTTCGTCGCAATAAAATGTGCCTCGTCGTCCGCGTCCTGCGCCTCAAAATAGTCAATCAACTCCCCGTCGCCTTTTTGTGAGTAGAGATTTTTTTCCATTCGGTGACGGTTGTTTTCTATGATTGCGTTTGCGGTGTTCAAGATATTCGCGGTCGAGCGGTAGTTTTGTTCAAGCTTGATTACTTTCGCGGTTGGAAAATCCTTTTGGAAGTTCAAAATAATCGTAAAATCCGCACCGCGCCAGCTGTAAATAGATTGGTCAACATCGCCGACCACGCACAAAGAATTTTGCGGCTCGTCAACATATAACATTTTTATCAATTTATATTGGGCAAGGTTTGTATCCTGATACTCGTCAACCAGAATGTGTTTAAAACGGGATTGATAATATTCGCGCACCTGCTCGTTTTGCTCCAGGAGTTTTACCGTGAGCATAAGCATGTCATCAAAATCTATGGCGTTGTTGTTGTTCAAAGTGTTTTCATATTCTTCAAAAATCGCGGCAATTTTTTCACCCCTGAAATCCGTTGAAAATGTCGCGAAACTATACGCGTCCTGCATCTTGTTTTTTGCGTTGGAGATGATGGTTTTGATATATTTTGGCGCGTAGATTTTCTCGTCCATGTTGAGTTTTTTTACGGCCTGCTTGATGACGGCAAGTGAGTCAGCCTCGTCGTAGATAGAAAAGTTTTTATCAAGTTTTTTACCCGAGCGGAAGGTGTAATTCTCAACATTCTCGCGCAAAACCCGGCCGCAAATCCCGTGGAACGTGCCGACCCACATATATTTAACGGTTTGTTCGCCAAGGATTGAGGACAGACGTTCTTTCATCTCTTTTGCGGCTTTGTTGGTGAATGTGACGGCCAAAATATCGCGCGGGCGAACCCCGTCTTTAATCAGATATGCGATACGCGAGGTCAGCACGCGGGTCTTGCCGCTGCCGGCACCGGCCAAAATCAAAAGCGGGCCGGAAACCGTCTTTACCGCCTCTATTTGCTCATCGTTAAGATTTTCTAACATGCCTGACTCTTGCCTTATCCCCAAAATTGTGCTACAATCATACTACCACAAAAATAAGGAAGCACCCATGCAAAAGAAAAACAACCAACCATCAATAACCGTTCCGGTAGACGATTTGGACTCGGTAAGCGAACAGGCGCCGGGTACGGTTGATGAACTTGCCATGGAGCTTGCAGCTATCCGGCAGCCGGCCAAACGGATTGCCATAATCGGCAGCCGCCACCTGCCAATCACGCACCAGCAGCTTATTGAAACAATGGTGGAGGCGCTTGTAAAACTCGGCAACACGATTATCACATCAGGCGGTTCGTCAGGTACAAACGCGGCAGCAATTCGCGGTGCTATGAAGGCCAACCCTGATAAATTGAAAGTTATTTTGCCGCAGACCATCGGGCAGCAGCCAAGCGATGTGCAAAACCAGCTTATCGGAATCCCGAATATCGTTGAGCATCCCGACCGTGCAATGATGATGCTTGCGGACGCATCACGGATTTGCAACCACGAGATTATTGACGATTGCAACCAGCTGATTTGTTTCCTTTCGCATTCTAGCAAAACATTGCAGGATGCAGTTGAATACGCCGAAGAGGCTCACAAAATTATAACAAGTTTCTATCTGGATTAGGGTATGGGCGACTTGCTAAAAAAACTTACCGGCAAGCACGATTGGGAACAGACCGCGCATGATTTGGTTGACAAACCTGACGTTGAGTTGTTCAAAGAACTGGTGGAAAACGACGCGTTTTTGTTTGATTTTGTCAAACAAAACGTTGCAAAACGAATCGCCGGTGCGGTAAACGACACCAACCTGCACAATCTGCGCGAGTTTTTGAAATTCTATTCGCCCTCGTACGAGGATGTGATTGTTTCAAACCTTGTATCAAAAGCCGATGAGGATATGACCGACGAAATGTTGGCACTGCTTGAAAACGGCAGCGCAGCGGAGCAAACCTATGCGGCGAAATATTTTTCCGTGATTAAAGACCCGCTCTCGACGCCGATTTTGCGCAGGCTTGCGTATGCGGACAACGAGTGTCTGGAGTTCAACTGTGCGCGCGCACTTGCTGCGCAGGGTGACAAAGAATCCTACAATGACGCGCTTGGCCGCCTGCAATCAGGTGATGAGTTTGAAAAACTCACGGCGGCGAAGTTTTTGAGCGCATACGGGGATAAAAACGCCGCAGGCGCGATAATTGAAGCGATGAAAACCTCGTCCCTGTCAGAAAACATCGCGGGGCAAATCCCGTATTTGGAGCCGATTTTAAATCTACCGCGCGAGGATATGCTGCTTGTTGTCAACAATATTGTCAACGGTTTGGGCGAGATTTTGGGGCTTTCGTGTGTGTTTGATTTTGAGCTTTATGATGTGTTTGAACATATTATCAAAACCCCGCACGCGGCTGTTTTGCTAAACGCGATACAGAAATTTGAGCTGCTGACAGACGATGAATATCTTTTTGACGAGGACAAGGCCACACAAAACGAGGTGCGCGACATCGCAAAGCTGCTTGGCGGCGTGAACAAAAAAAATCTGCACGTGGAGCTTGACCCGGGCAGCCCGTTCATTTACACGGCGCTTGAATTTACAACGGATGTGTGCGCGGTAAAGGAATTGCTAAAATCAAACAACCAGACGCTTATTTTAAAATCAATTGAGGTGTTAAAATCCTTGAACAGTCTGGATGAGAGCGCAAAAACCGTTGCGCTGTGCAAGGTGTCTGATGAAAATATCAAATCAATAATACGGGCGATAGGGAACTAGATAGTGGCTATAAAAATGGTGGTGACAGATATTGACGGCACGATAATGGGGGCAGATTTTACGTGCAGCGCCCGCGTCAAAGACTGCATCAAATCACTTACCGCAAAAGGGATTGAGGTTGTGCTTGCAACCGGCAGGATGCACAGTGCAACCGTGAAAGTCGCTCAATACTTTAGGTTGACCACCCCGATTATTTCGTTTCAAGGCGGGCTTATCAAGGAGCAAACGGGCGAAACCCTTTATCAAAGGCTGTTAGACCCGCAAGCTGCGCGCAAAATAATTGACTGGGCGCTCAACAACAATGTGCATTTAAATTTATATATGGACGATAAATTGTACGGGCGCGAGCAAAACGAGGAAATTATGCGCTACACGTGCGAGCGCGATATCACGTACAACATCTGCGATTTCAAAACCGTTGAGCTTAAAAATATCAACAAGCTTTTGGCGATTGATTTTAATGATGCGGATATGGTGACCGGTTGGACGGAATATTTGCGCAAGGAATTCCCGCAGCTTTCCATAATAAAATCAACCCCGTATTTTTGCGAGATATCGGACGCGGGCGCGACAAAAGGGTTTGCGGTTGAGTTTTTGCGCAGACACAGGGGCCTGGAAAAATCCGAGGTGCTGACAATCGGCGATCAGGACAACGATATTGAGCTGTTGAAAGCAGGCGGGGTTGCGGTTGCGATGGGCAATGCAACCGACGGGCTTAAAAAATACGCGGATTTTGTAACGGACACGGTTGACAACGACGGCTTTGCGGTCGCAATGGAGGAGTTTCTTTTTACATGACTATCGTGTCTTAGTCAATGAGTGAAAAGTCTTCGCCCAAGGTTTGTTCAAGTTCTTGAATAATTACAGAAAGGGACAGGTTAAGCCCTTGAGCAATTCGCCAAAGCGTGCTTAGCCGCGGGTCTTTAATGCCTTTTTCTAAATCGGCTAATATTGATTTTGTCATGCCAATCTCAGCTGACAACAGACTGATGGACTTTCTATCTTCCATCCGATGGTTTTTGATAACTTTTGCGAGTATTTTTTGTAAAATTTTTCTTTGCTCTTGCATAATATCTATTTTAGTGCTAAAATAAGAACGAATTGTGCTTATTTAAGAACGAAAAAAGTTTTATCAGAAATTACTAAAGAAAGAATTGAAACAGTTCACTGTGATATTGACATGTTATCGCGGCCAAAAAGAAAAAGATAAATAGTTTATGCTATAATAATTTTATGTATAGAATTGGAATAGGTTATGACATACACCAGCTGACACCCGGCAGGGATTTAATTATCGGCGGGGGAAAAATTACGCACGAAAAAGGGCTGCTGGGTCACTCGGATGCGTTTTAATCCACGCGATAATTGATGCGATGCTCGGCGCGCTTGCACTCTCTGATATCGGGACGATTTTCCCCGACACCGACCCAAAATACAAAGACGCCGACAGCACCGTTTTGCTAAAACATGTTTATGATTACGTGCGCAAAAAAGGTTACGATGTTGAAAATATTGACTCAAACATAATCGCGCAGGATCCAAAGATGATGCCGTACATCCCGAAGATGAAAGAGATTTTGTGCAGAATTTTGGGGCTTGATGAAGGCCGGCTGTCAATCAAGGCAAAAAGCAACGAGAAATTGGACGCTGTGGGCGAAGGCCGCGCGATAAAAGCGCAGGTGGTTGCGCTGATGAAGAAGATAAATTAAGGGGCTTACCGCGCGCAGCATATCACAAAGCGCCATTGTCATAACCGGCACAGCCGGCTATTTATGCGTAACTAAAACGAATATATCGTTGAATACAACAACAACCATCAGCACAATCAGGAGCGCAAAACCGATGTTGCTGATGGCGTTGATAATTTTTTCATCTATCGGTTTGCCGCGGAAATGCTCGATTGTCATAAACATAAAATGTCCGCCGTCAAGCGCGGGGAACGGCAGAAAATTGATTATTGCAAGGTTCATGGAAATAACCGCGGTCAAAAGCAGGCCGTAGAAAATGCCGCTGTTGGTAATCATATCGCCGCCGATTTTGGTAACTAGAACCACACCGTGCAGATTTTTGAGCGGGATTTTGCCGGTAAACAGCTGTTTAAGCACGATAAGCATTGAACGGGTTTCGTCGTACAGGTACGCAAAACTTGCTTTGACGGCAGAAACAGGACCTGTCACCTCAACCAGCAGCTCTTTCATATCAATCATAACGCCGATTATACCATCCTTGTCCGGGTAAATTGTTTTTAGCTCAATTATTTTCCCGCCGCGCTCAACCTTGATAAACAGCGGGTTTGCGGTATCAGACAGGGCGCAGGCTATGTCATTGAGCGTCACGGTACCGTCTGAAACATAGTAAGTTTTGGCAACAATTGCATCGCGGATTTGGGTTTGTTTTTCATTGAGGGTCAGCTTATCGGCCGGCGGCATCTGGATGCCTTTTAGCATATTTTTTGTCAGGCGCAAAACCGGCTCGTCCTGACGGGAAGGAAGCCTTATAGTTATACCCTCAGGGATAATTTCGTCCCGTTTAAAGGCGTGGTTGTTGGATTTTAGCCGTTTAAAATTTTGCTCAACGATTTCTTCGTTAATTTTGTTATCAAAAGATTTGTGGGTTTGCGAGTATAAGTAAAGCCCGTATTTGGTGTCAATGCGCGACCCGTTGATTTCATAAACCTTGTCACCTGGCGCGATACCGGATTCCCAGACGCTTTGCTCTTTTGGTGCGACAATCTCTTTTATTTGAACCTCATATTTACCCGACGGCAGATTATGCCACAGCGCTGCAGTCAGCAAAACAAGCACAAACGCGCAGACCACGTTTGCGATAACACCTGATGAGATAACAATCATCCGCTGCCAAACAGGTTTTGTTTCAAAGCGTTCGGGCGAGTCCTTAGGCAATTCTTCATCAAAGGCCACATAACCGCCGAGCAAAAACGCGTGGATGAGGAATGTTGTATCCCCAATCTTTTTTTGCCAGAGCGTGGGGCCTATCGGCATCCCGAACCCGAACTTGTCAACGCGTATCCCGAAACAACGCGCCGCCGCATAGTGCCCGATTTCGTGCACCAGTATCAAAACGCTTAAGAGTAATATCATTATAACTATTGACATACCACAATCTTACCACAAATGTGAATTTTTGTAAACAAAAAAGTAACATGTGAAATCGGACGACAAAAAAAAACTTTGTATATGTAAGAGAGCAAAAACATAAGGAGAGACGATATGACCTTTTTAGCATGTGACGGACAGAAGAACTTTTTTATTATGCAAAAGAGCCAGGTTCAATTTGAAATGTCGCTTGTGGGCAGCAGAGCGCTTATGATTACACGGAACATGGATCAGATGGCTGCAATAGCTGATGGCGAAGATTTGGAAAACAACGCAGATTACCAGTATCTTCAGCGCGAGGAAGAGTTCCTTGAAACCCGCAAAGACAATCTGGAAAGCCAAATCGCATTGCTTGATGCACAGGTTAACGGTCTGAAAACGCTTGTTAACAACAACATCAAGAACTCTTGCGGGCTAAACCTGCTGGGCGGCTAATAAGTCAACCGTATTAAGCATCAACGCCGCAATGGTCATCGGACCCACACCACCCGGAACAGGCGTTATGTACGAGGCGATTTTAGAAGCACCCTCAAATTCAACATCTCCGGTCACCTTGCCGGAACTGTCAAGAGAGATACCAACATCCACAACAACACACCCTGATTTTAACATAGAATTTGTAATAATTTTTTCCCCTATGGCGCAGACTACTATATCTGCGCTTTTTGTTATGTCAGCAAGGTTTTTGGTATAGCTGTGGCAGGTTGTGACGGTGGCGTTACGAGCAAGCATCATTTGCGAAACAGGTTTGCCGACAAGGTTTGAGCGGCCGATGACGACAACATGTTTGCCTTCAATCTCAATCTTGTACTCATCCAAAAGCAGCAAAATCCCGCGCGGTGTGGCCGGAAAAACCATCGGGGTTTGACCTGAGAACAACAACCCCAGATTCTGCGCGGTAAGCCCGTCAACATCTTTTGCCGGACAAATTGCGTTGATTATTTTGTTTTTGTCAATGTGCGCAGGCAGCGGCAATTGGACAAGGATTGCACTCACGGCGGTGTCATTGTTCAGTTCGTTAATTTTTTCCAGCAGCTCGTTTTCGCTCAGCTGCGCGGGATATTTCAGCACAACAGAGTTAATCCCGAGATTCTGCGCGGTCTTTTGTTTGTTGTTGACATAGATTTCGCTTGCCGGGTCGTCACCAACCAAAATCACGGCCAGAGTGGGTTTGACAGGCATCGCATCCAGCCTGATTTTCAAATCGGCCAGAATTTTATCCCTCAATTTTTTCCCGTCAAGTATAATCATAAAACCTCCTGCGGCAGGTTCAGGCGGAAGTAAAATTGTTTAATTGAGTTTTGGACAAGCTCGGACTCGCGCTCCACCGAAAAAGTTTTCAACGCGGGGTCGGACGGGATTACACCTAACACATCCAGATCATATTTTTTCAGCAAATCGTAAACATTTGTCAGATCGTGGTTTTCCACCTTGTTCAATACAACGCCGATTTGACCGCCTGCGGCATATTTTGCGCTAAACTCTTCTATGCGCTGGGCAAGGTTGACGCTCTCGTCGGTGGGGTTTGCAACAATAATCGTTGTGTCAATATCTGTGTCAATAAGCTGGTTCAGGTATTTCAGGTCAAATTCACAGTCAAAAATCACCACATCGTACCGGTCAATAAGCTTTAAAATCGCATCGTTAATCTGCCCTGTAATCGGGCAGCGGCAATCCTTTGAGCCGATAAGCCACGAAACAATAAGGTCAACATTTTCTTCAATCGGCGCGACAATATCTTCAACCGCCCATTCAACAAACTCTTGTTTGGTCATATTTTCGGGGATTCCGGTTTTGTATTCGTGCTTTCCGCTGCGAATACCGTAAATCGTGTTCCTAATATCGTGGCCAAAGCTGTGGCCAAGCTCGCTGCCAAGATCATTATCAAACAAAAGCACCGATTTTTCGGGAAACATTTCTTGAAAAATCCGCAGAAACGCTTTTGTGATGGTAGTTTTGCCGCTGCCGGACTTGCCTGTGATTGCTAACTTAACTGTCAGAATATCTCTCCTTCAACTTGTTTGACAGTTCGCCTGTAAGCTGCAAAGCCTTTTGCGCCAGCTCTTTCGTCAGCGCACCCGCGCCGCACGCGGTGGTGATTAGCGAATTGTCAATTATAATTTTCTCATCAATTCCCTTTTCGGTCAAATACTTAACATCGCGTTCAAAAACCTCAACCATTTGAGTCAATGTCGCAGTTTGAAGCGCCGCAGGGTCGAGCGTCGGGATGATACCCCAGGCGATTTTACCGCCGCGCTGCAGGAATTTTTCCAGCTGCGAGGCGCAGAAGGCGAGGCTTTGGGCATACAAGAACCCGTCAACGTTAATTATATCAACGCCGGTATCAAACAGCGGTGTCCAATCGCACTTGCCGCAGCAGTGCAGCGCGGTTATGCCGCCGTTTTCTTTTATGATGTCCGAAACCTCTTTTATCATCGCGGATACGATTGGTTGCGAAACGGTCAAAAACGCTGATGTGCCAAGGTGCGACATGGACGGTTCATCAATAAATATTATGGGCACGGCACCTGCGGCCTTAATCTTTTCCACCTGCCATAGCGCTTTCAGGGCGAGGGTTTTGACGATTACTTCGCGCAGGGTTTCGTCGTATATGGCGCTGCGGCCGTTCTTGTCGGTCAGTGCTGCGGCCACCGTGAACGGGCCGGCTATCTGGCCTTTGGCAAATTTTGAACCGCGTGCAAGTTTCAAGAATGAATCAAACGTGAGCGAGTCCACCGCGTAGTTTGTTGTGGTACGCAATTCATAGTCTTCAAACAGTTGTTCGAGCGCGGCAAAAAACTCATCTTCATCGGCTGAAAGGTGCGGTGCAAACTGGGCAATCATATCCTCGCCGAGGGCGACCATCTGCGGCCAAAACGGGACGGGGAAAGTTTTGACAAGCGCCATTGCCTCGTCAACACTTTTGTGCGGCAGCGAACCTATTGCCAGAGCTTCCAGTTTCATCGAAACCATGCCGGATTTACTCCGCCACCTCATTTGTATCTTCGGCCGGTTCTTCGTCAATTGCCTCTTTAAGAATTTCCGATGCGCTTACTTCAATTGCAAGCTCGGTTTTGACTTTTGAGGTCAGCTTGATAAGCATTGAATATGAGCCTGTTTTGTTGATTGGCGCATTAAGTGAAACATTTTTGCGGTCGACTTCAACGCCTGTTTTCGCTTTAATTTCTTCGGTAAGTTTTTTGGTTGTGATTGTACCGAAAAGTTTTCCGCTTTCGCCGGCCTTTGCGGACAGCTCCAATTTACCGAGTTTTTCAATCTTTTGGGCGTCGGCCATCGCTGCATCGTGAAGTTTTGCTTGTTTTGCCTGAATACGGACAAGGTTTTTCTCGCGGTTAGCGATAGCGCCTTTTGTCGCCTCTTCGGCAAAATTTTGGGGAAGAAGGAAGTTGCGTGCGTAACCGTCTTTCACGGTAACCATTTCACCTGCTTCACCAAGGTTTTGAACATCTTTTCGTAATATAACTTGCATGAGTTTACTCCTTTGTATTTCAGCTATAAAAAAAGTCTACAACAAACAAATTCTATTGTAAAGCAGGGAACAAATACTTAACGCCGTTGTCGGCGCGCCAGCGGATGTAGCCGGTTTTTGGCACTTTGTCAATATCATAAACGCTGACCAGCGCCCAGTTTCCGCGGATTGCGGTAAGGTTTATTTTTTGCGGCTGGGGAATTCTGCCGACCACCTTTGAAAACTCATCCGGTGCGCTGTACAGATTTTTGGTCGTCTCCGGCACACCGCCCAACAACTGCAGCCCGTACTTTTTGCCGTAGATATTGTAAAAACTCAACCAGCTCAAAAACCTATCCGGATCGTTTTTGACAATCCAGCCCTTGTCGCCTGTGAGGCTGTCATAAATAATTTCCAGCCACCCGTCTTTTTCATCGGTTACCGGGAAAAACGCCAAACCTTTGCTGCCAATATAAACAACAAACATCTCCGGTACAACACTGCCCCAATCAATGGTTTGGATGATTTTCGCGTTTTTGGCCGGCTGGTTATAAATAATTATATCGCCTGCCGCCTGATAAACCCCTATCGTACCGGGGTTTGCCGTACTGACACGCACGGGAACAACATCGTTAAAACCCGAGTGCGCACATAACCCTATTAACAAAACCAACCCCAACAATAATTTTTTCACAAGCCCACCAGATGTTTTATCTTATTAATATCAGCGTTTATGGCGTCCTCGGTCAATGTTGCGTTGTCGTCGCGAAGGTAGATGTGAAGCGCCATATTGCCCTCGTACACGTCAAAAACCTCCACCTGCCTGACGTGTGGGAGTTTTAGTTTTTCAATAGATTTTACAATCTCTTCGTAGGTTTGGTTTTTCGGAATCCCAAACTGCAAATCGCGCCGGACTTCGGGGAATTGCGGCAGTTTTTTAAACCGGACGGTCGTTTGCTTGACAGCCGATACAATCGCGTCAAGATCCAGCTCAAACAAAAACGCGTCTTGATTAAGTTTCATTTTATCTTTTAAAACCGGATGGATTTGGCCAAAATATCCGGCGATGCCTTGTCCGAGTATGGTGATTTGCGCGCTGCGGTGCGGGTGGCAAACCCCCGGTGCACCCGGCGTCAATTTTATCCGGTTTGAAATCCCGAGCACACTAAAAAGTTTTTCAAAAACGCCTTTTAATGTGTAGAAATCTGTTTGAATTTTTTCCTGCCATTTGGAATTATTGATTTCACCGGTGATTGCGCCGGCAAGGATTTGTTTCTCGTCAACACCGGTGTCTTTTTGCGAAACAGGCCGGATTTGGAAATAAGTTTTGCCGATTTCGTAGCCCCAAAAATTCTTCTGGCCGTTGTCGTAATTATATTTAAGACAGTTTAGAATGCTCGCGGTAAGCGTTTGGCGCATCATTGTGTGTTCGTCAGTGGCAAGGATTTCAACCGCCTGCGCGGCATCATATGTTATGCCAAACCTTTCCAGCAGCGGCTTTCCGACGAACGAACTTGTCTGGATTTCGTCCAGACCGCAGGCGCTCATTGTTTCGCGGATTTTTTTGATAACGCGCTGTTCGTGCGAAACCTGCGCTACCGTGCATTTTGACGGCAGGGTCGGGGTGATTTTGTCGTAGCCGTTTATGCGGGCAGCTTCTTCAATCAGGTCAATCTCGCGCGTGGCATCGTTCACGCGCCATGACGGAACCTTAAACACCGTCGCGCTGGCACCTTTACCGCTGCCGAGTATTTCAAACCCTAGCCGCTGCAAGATATTATCGCATTTTTCCGGTTCAATCTGCACGCCCAAAATCTTTTTGACCTGCGCGTAACGCAAAGTAACCTCAATGTTTTCGGCTTTGTTACTGCCGGCACGGGCAACGCCTTCAATTTTGGCGTCTGCAAATTCTGTCAAAAGCTGCATCGCGCGGTTCAAAGCCGGTTCAATGGCCTCAATATCCACCCCGCGCTCAAACCGGGCACAGGCTTCGGAGCGATACCCCGCACAACGCGCGGATTTTCTGTTGGACGCCGGCGTAAAATATGCGGCCTCCAGCGCAATCGCGGTTGTTTTGTCGTCAACTTCGGAGTTCGCGCCGCCAAAAACACCTGCCAGACACACGCCTTCTTTTTTGGTTGCAATCAAGACCGCATCAGGGTTCAAGGTACGTTCCACTCCGTCAAGCGTGGTGACTTTTTCGTCATTCTTTGCGCGGCGGACGCACAGGTAGCCGTCAAGTTTGTTCAAATCAAACGCGTGCAGCGGAATCCCGTATTCCATCAGGATATAGTTTGTTATATCAACAACGTTGTTTATCGCGCGGATGCCGGATGTTACGAGCCGTTTTTGCATCCAATCGGGCGACGGCTTGATTTTAATATCTTTCAGGACGCCGATTGAGTAGTATTTACAAACATCTTCGTCAACAATTTCAACTTTAAACGAGGTGGTGCCGTTTTGGGCTGCGGCGGATGGCAAATTCATAGGCCGATCAAAAATCGCGCTCAACTCGCGCGCAACACCGATGACAGACATTTGGTCGCCGCGGTTTGTGGTCGGCGCAACGTGCAGAATGTAGTCCTGATCAAACCCGAGCAATTTTTCCACATCTTCGCCTGCGGCCGCGCCGAATTTATCAAGAATCAAAATCCCGTCTTCTTCGTCCTGATAGCCGCGGTCTGCCACACCGAGTTCTTCCGCGCTGCAAAGCATGCCCTGCGATTCAACGCCGCGAATAACAGCGGGCGTCAGCGTGAACATCTCCCCTGTCTTGCGGTCAAGCACCTTGGAGCCGACGCTTGCGTAGGGGACGATTTGGCCTTCTTTAATATTTTGTGCGCCGCAAACAACGGTGCTGCCGTTGCTAAGCGTCACCAAATGGAGCCGGTCTGAGTTTGGATGGGCACCCAGTTTTTCTATTTTCACGGTCTTGATGTTGGTGAATTTCGGCTTGATTTCTTCAACCTCTTCCACCTCAAGACCGCTCATAGTAAGCTCGTGCGCGATTTGCTTTACATCCAAATCGCTCAAATCCACAAATTCATTTAACCAGTTTAACGATACTTGCATGCAACAATTGTACCACAAAATACTCCGTACGCACGATAACACACAGCAAAAAATTTAGTAAAGTAGTGTGTACAATGAATCTGCACGAACAATGTTTATTAAAATACCTCCAAAACCCCGATGAGCTCTCGCATTCAACCGAGGCGCTAATACAGAACAATTTGGCGCTTGAAGAGCAGTTTGTGATTAACGTTGTTGCAAAATACACACATATAAATTACAATAGGAAACATGTTTAAGAAATTTTCTTACATTTTGGCGGCAGTATTTTTTGCGTTGTTTGCGTTCTTGGTTTTGCGCGGCAGTTTCCTTGATGCGGTTGAGAACAGGACGTTTGATTTGCGGCAGAACATGCTTGCGCGGACAAAGACGCCGGATAAGAACATCGTAATCGTCACGGTTGACGAGGCAAGCTACGAGTACATCCTGGACACATACGGTGAATGGCCGCTGCCGCGCGATGTTTATGCCAAAATGATTAACCGGCTCCAAGCGCAGGGGCCAAGAATAATCGCGTTTGATTTAATGTTTGTAAAATCGCTGAAAAGCGGTGCTGCGGCAGACGCTGCGCTCACAAAAGCAATTGCGGGGAACAACAATGTTTATACCGCGATGAATTTTGATAACCAATCCGATGAGCTGCGCGCGCCGGCTGAGCTTGACAAAAAATTTACCGTCAATGTGGAAAACAAGTCAGGTGTGGATTTCAGCGATTTGACATTCACAAACTGCCGTGCGATTTTACAAGAGATTCTTAATTCAACCCAAAACGTCGGGATAATAAACGTTTCGCGCTCGGACGACGGTGTTTTGCGTAAGATGCCTGTGTTTTTGAGCTACCGGGGTGATTTTTATCCGCAGCTGGCGCTAAAAGTCGGCATGGACTATTTGGGGATTGAGCAAAAAGATTTTACTATCAACAAAAACGCTGTAAAAATCGGTGACCGCACAATTCCGCTGGACAAAGACGGCAGCGCGATTCTCAACTGGTACGGGCCTGCGGGTACTTATGACTACATCCCGATGTACAAACTGCTTAAATCCGAGGCGTTTGATTACGATTTTTCCGGCAAAATAGTTTATTTCGGCACGAGCGCGGCGAGTCTTTATGATATCAAGACCGTTCCGACCGGCAAACTGTATCCCGGCGTTGAGGTTCAGGCAACTTATGTAAACAATTTGATTGAAGATAATTTTATCCAAAAGCTGCCGCGGTGGTTCACTGTTGCGGTGAGTTTGGCGATGGCGGGGTTGATTTGGTTTGTTATAATGCGGTTTGAATCGGCGTTCACAGGCTCTGTTGCGGCGCTGGTGGTTTATTTTGCGTATTTGATTGCGGCGTACGCCGCGATGCGTTTCGGCAGCTTGTGGGTGGAAATCATTTACCCGCTTGTGTTTGCAGTGCTGGCGTTTGCCGGCTCGTTCATTGTAAAATACCTTATAAAATCGCGCGATTTTGAGCGCCAATACAAACTGGCGACAACTGACGGGCTTACAGAACTTTATAACCACAGGTATTTCCAAGAGCAGATGCAGCAGCAAATCAATCAGTCAAAGCGTTACGGGACACCGTTCTCGCTAATCATCATTGATATTGATAACTTCAAGACTTTTAACGACACTTACGGGCATCAGGCAGGTGATTCGGTGCTGCGGCAGGTTGCTTTCACCTTGAAGCGCAACATTCGTGCAACTGATATCGCGTGCAGATACGGCGGCGAGGAGATGAGCATAATTTTGCCAAACACCGGTGAGGACGTGGCTTACAGCACAGCGGAAAAAATTTGTGAACGCGTTGCGAACAAAAAATTCTTTTTCAGCGGCGACAAGGAGGCCAACGTTACGGTAAGTTTGGGCGTATCGACGTTCCCGCAGGACGGCGATAACTCAACCGATGTGATTGAGGCGGCCGACAAACGGCTTTATAACGCGAAAAAAGGCGGCCGCAACCGGGTGGGACAAGATTGATGGAACCTAAAAACGTTATCGGACTGATGTCAGGTACGTCGTGCGACAGCATTGACGCGGCGCTGTGTGAGGTTGCGCCGGATTTGTCGTGCAGGCTTATTAAGGGGATTAATTTTGACTACCCGGAAAATCTGCGCGGACAAGTTCTTCGCGCCGGCGAAGCAAGCGTATCCGATATTTGCCGGTTGAATTTTGAGGTCGGCAAATGCTTTGCGGATGCGGCAAATGTGCTGATTGGCGAGTTTGGTAAACCGGATTTTATTGCCAGCCACGGGCAGACTGTTTGGCATATTCCGGGGGGGGCGACGCTGCAGATTGGTGAAAGCTCTGTCATTGCCGAGCAAACCGGTTGCCTGACTATATCAAATTTCCGCGAGGCTGATATTGCAGCCGGCGGGCAGGGCGCGCCGCTGGTGTGTTTTGCGGACAAAACATGGTTTAAGGGTAAATCGGACGGGCGCTCACCAGAAACCGGCGGTGCAGTCGCCGTCCAAAACATCGGCGGGATTGCAAACGTGACGGTCGTAGGCGAAGATACCACGGGGTTTGACACCGGGCCGGGGAACGTGATTATTGACTATTGCATGCAAAAGTTTTTTGACCTGCCGTATGACAAAGACGGGCAGGTGGCGGCGGCGGGCAAGGTGGACGAGAGCTGGCTGGAATGTCTTTTGCAAGACGAGTATTACTTTCTGCCGCCGCCAAAAACCACGGGACGCGAATATTTTTCACCGCAGTACATTGAAAACGCCCTAAAAACCGCCGGAACAAACGAGCCAAAAGACATCATTGCAACGGTCACCGCGCTGACCGCAAAATCTATCGCGCAAAGCTACGAGCGGTTTGCGGGCGATATAAAAACCGTAATTGTCGGCGGCGGCGGTGCATACAACCCGGCGTTGATGGACTTTTTACGCAAATATTTGCCGCGCGGCGTACAACTTCAAACCCACGAAGATTATGGCGTTTCCAATAATTTCAAAGAGGCGATGGTATTCGCCCTGCTCGGGTATTGCACGTATTACAACATCCCGAACAATGTCCCTTCTTGCACCGGCGCGTCGCACCGCACGGTTTTGGGTAAATTCACATATCCGTTTGATGGCAAATTTTAAAATTCACGGGTTTTATTACAAAAAAAAAGGAAAAGATTTATGATTAGACCAATTACAAAGCCTTTTGAATTGCAGCAATTATTACACGAATATGTTGAAAAGGGCATAAAAAAGGGTACTATCGTTGACATTAATTATAAAGAATCCACCGGGGATCTTTTGACACTGAAAATCAAAGGAGGCGATACCGTGCATCTTACGCCAAAATCTTCGGTTACTATTAAAAAGACGCCGCTCGGGCTGAAAATAATCCAAACTCTGAAGAAAAAAATCTGGATAGGGGAAGGAGCCGACCGGCTAACCGGCAGCGTCACAACAATAACCAACAGCGGAAACGTTAAACAAAAACGACTCACTGAAACACTTAAATTTGATGACCCTTGGTATTAAACCGGCAGGGCGCACTTTTGCGCTGAACCGGCGGCTAACCGGCTGAACATTACGGCTGCCCGATTTGCCGCAGAGCCTCGTAGACAACGATTGCAGCGGCGTTGGACAGGTTCAGGCTGCGCTGGCCGGAGACCATCGGGATTGCGATTGCGTTTGGGTGGTTTGTGTATTGCTCCGGCAGGCCGCGCGATTCCGGGCCAAACACCAAAAAATCACCGGGCTTAAACTCAACGTCTGTGTATTTACGCGCTGCCTTTGTGGTCAAATAATAACAATTGCCTTGTGGGATTTCGTCCGCGCGGTGCAAATTCACGCTGTCCCAGTAATCCAGTCCGGCGCGTTTTGTGTACTTATCGGCTAGCGAAAACCCTAATCTACCCACCAGATAAAGCGATGCGCCGCAGCACGCGCAAAGCCGCGCGATATTTCCGGTATTTTGCGGGATTTCCGGCTCGTAAAGGACGATATTCAGCGTTCCTTGCCCCTTCATTTACCCCTTACCCTTTGAACAGGCGGCGGCTTTCAAACACCACGGGCAGCCCCCGGATTACGCAGAACACAATCGCCGCCGCGGCAAACACCATCGCTGTCAGGCGCAGCTCCTCAATATAAATCCACTCCTGCCAGCCGGGGTTGTACGCTGCGACAAGCAGCATAAACGCAACGACTTTTGCGACCGCGTAAGCAATCCGCATAAATTTTGACGAGCAAATGAACGATCCGATTGCGGTTTTTTGCATACTGTTTGTACCAAACGCGGTGAAACCCTTTGCCAGTGCCACGCTGCGAAGCCCGTCAGTCACAAACGCGCGCGTGATGCAAATTAGCGGGAACGCGACCGAAATCCAGCCCAGCGCCGCAAAAACGACCCAATACGCCGCCTCAACAATCCTGTCGCCCATAATATCCACCACCGACCCCAGGTCGGAAACCTCGTTAAACTTGCGTGCAACCCAGCCGTCAAGCCCGTCCATCGCAAACGCAACCGCCGTCAGCGTCAGCGCCCACGCGTAGGCTTGTGATGTTTTTATATACAGCAGCCCGATTGCAATGAATGCCACAAAAATTCTTAAAATTGATATTAAATTCGCCATTATTTTCCCTTTCACGTCAGCACGCACCCAGGCGGCGCGGCCCTTTACCCCTATACCCCTTTAACTCTTTTTCAGCCTTGACAGCGCAAAGTCCACTTTGTCAAGCTTTTTAACCTTGTCACCAAGCATAATTTTTTCCGCCTCTTCCAAAATCGCTGTCACCATAAACCCGTTATCGCCGTCAGAGCGTGCTTTTTTACCTGTTTCGCAGCAGGCGATAAAATGCTGGCACTCCAATTTAAGCGGTTCAATTTCCAAATAATCCGATGTCACCTCTTTGTTTCCGGGTGTGAAGTTGTCAAAAACGACCAGCTTGTTTTCGCTGACGGTATCGTCCAAAATCGCGGTGGCCTTTGTGCCGCGGACCAAAAGCTGCACGTGCTTTTTCGGTGTAATCCAGCTGTCTGAAATCTGGCCGATTGCTCCGCCTTCAAACTCAATCCCGATGTGCGTTATATCCATAATCTCGTTTTGCTCGGACGAGCAGCCCATCGCAGACACCACTCTGAGCGGCGATTTGCCGATAACATAGCTCATCATAGAGACATCGTGCGGCGCCAAATCCCACATTACACTTCTGTCGTTTTTGAAATAGTTAACGTTCAGGCGGTCGCTTTGCGCGTAAACAATCTCCCCGAGCGCACCTTCTTCAACAAGCATTTTCAAACGGTTGACCGCCGGGTGGTACAAGAGCAGGTGGCCTACCATGAGAATTAATCCTTTGGAGTTAGCTAACTCCGTCAAATCCTTCGCCTCTTTGGCGATTGTTGAAATCGGTTTTTCAACATAAACATTTTTGCCGGATTCAAGCACCGCTTTTACCAGTTTGTAGTGCGTGTGGCTTGGCGTGACGACCGCAACGGCGGTGATTTCAGGGTTTGTCAGGATTTCGCTGTAATCTTTTGTAACTTTCACCCCGCTGTATTGCTCTGTCACCTGTTTTAAGTTGTCGTCGTCAAAATCGCAAACGGTATCCAAAACATTAAGGTTATAGAAGTTGCGGACAATATTTCTGCCCCAAACCCCGCAGCCTATTACAGCTATTTTTGTTTTAGTTGTAACCACCTTTTACCTCTTACCCCTGCTGCGCTTGCAACGCCTGCATTCTTATCTGGTGCATAGCCTCGCATCTTTCCATAAAAATTTGTTTATCTTCCGGCGCAAAGAATCCCGCGAGTTTTTCCAGCAGCGGCTGCGGGAACTTGGAATATTCAACCATTTGTTCAAGCAGCTCCTCGTTCAGCGCATAGAGGTTTCTAAAATTTTTCAACAAAACAAGTTTGCTCTCTTCAACGGTTTTTTCCTTTTCGGCAAGCGCTTTTGCACCCATTTTATAGGTCGTGTAATTGGCGTCAAAGAACATGCCCTTCGCGCGTTCCATAACAAGCCGCATTATAAAATCAAAGTCGCCCATGATTTTGAATTTTTCGTCAAAATATCCCATCTGCTCAACGAGCGAGCGCTTAAAGACCATCGCCTGACGCGAACACGGAATCGCCTGGAACGCGTTGTACATGGTCGGGTTAAACAAGAACGCAAACCCTTCCGGGTGGCGGCAATACGCCGGTGAGAACGAAAAATCCGCCTCGTTTGCTTCAAGGTTGTTGATGACATCTTGTATAGCTGTTATATCGTGAAAAAAGTCGTCGCAGCTTAGAAACGTGACATATCTTGACTTTGAGCGCATAACACCTTTGTTTAGCGCGCTGAATTTCCCCGTATCAGGTTCCGAGTAAAAATCAAGAAACGCCTTGTTTTTGTAGTCTTTCAGTATTTCAAGCGTCCCGTCAGTTGAGCCGCCGTCCATCACAAGGATTTCAAGGTGCTGGTAGGTTTGCCTGTCCAAAAGCGAGATACACAGGTTAAAATCGTCAACCTGCCCGTTTTCAATAATATTAAGCGTCGGTATAATTATACTAATCTTTGGTTCCATGACTATATTGTACCATGAATTTTAATACTGCGCATATATCACCTGCAAAATATTTGATTCAAGTGATTTTTGGTCAGCCTCGGGGGATTTCGGGTCGTTAATCATAATATCAAACGCGTAGGTCTTGCCGCTGCGCGCGGTAATGTAGCCCGCAATCGCGCTGACATCGGACAAAGTACCTGTTTTTGCACGGATATTATCTTTGAAATAAAGCATCCTGTTTTGCAGCGTACCTTCCCCTGCGGACGGGAGCAGGTCTTTAACCGCGGCGTTTTTCACCAAAAACTCTGTCATAAAATCCGCGGTGACAAGGTTGTTTTTTGATACGCCGCTGCCGTCAACAACCCGTATCGTGCTGATATCAAGGTTGTTTTTTGCCGCAAATTTTTTCAGCGCATCCTCGCTGCCGGCAATTTTGTAGAGGCTTTCCGCGGCGATATTGCTGCTTTTTTTCAAAATATCGTCCGATGAAACCGGGTGCTTGACTTCACTAACCGGTTTGCCGCCTTTATTTGACCCATTTGTAGCCGCCGGAAATTTGCCGTAATACCCGATTTTTTCGTCACGCAAAATCTCACCCAGCCGCAGCATAAAATATTTTTTCGGGCTGTCAACGGGGATTTTTTTTGTGACGAGCGAGTTAACCGTGCCTGTGACCGCGATTGCGTTGGGCAGATTCGCGGAGCGGCTGAATTTTATCTGATTGCCGCCGCCGGTTGTGACAAGGTTCTCAAACGCAACCGGATAAAAAACGTCCGTCCTAAGCCGTGCCGGTGCGCCTTTTGCACCCGGTATAATCACAATACCCAGCAGGTTGCCGTCAATATTGTATGCGCTGAACTTTGCCATCAGCGGGTTGAACTCATCATCCCATTGCCAGCCCTCGCCCCATTCGGTTTTGTCAATGATACTGTCGTCAATATAAAACTCTTTCGGTGCGGTGTTTTGAAGCGGTTTAAGTAGCGTTTTCAGGTCAGAGGCGCTCAAGTACGGGTCAGCACCGAGTTTTAGCAGCAGGGTGTCGCCGTTTTTGTACACTGATGTGGTAAAGTGATAATCCTTGCCGAGCTTGTCAACAGCCGCGCAGTAGGTGAGCAGCTTCAAGGTTGACGCGGGCGGCATCGGTCGGTTTTCGTTGAGTTTGTAGACCGTTTTGCCGGTGGCAACATCTTTGACGCTAATGCTGACGGCACCCGCGTTGACTTTTGAGTTGAACATAGCCTTGTGAACCGCCATTGCGTGGACGCTTGCCCCAATCAACAGCAGCGCGAGTAAACTAACAAGCTTTTTCATATTTCACCTCGTAATTTTCTTGTATATCGTCCAGAATACCAAATTTTGTGCCCTTACTAAAATCAATTTCAGCGCGAATAATACCCTCATCATCTTTAATTTCTGCAAGAATTTCGCCGTCACGGCCGATTATGCGCGAGTGGCCAAGGTTTTGGCCGCCGCATTGGGTGAGCGCAACAAGCGGAATCTGGTTCTCCGCTGCACGCGAGCGCGTCATGACCTCCCATTGCACGGGTTTGTGAGCGCCCCACGCTGCAACGTTCACGAACAAATCCGCACCGGCTTTGGCATACGCGCGGTAAATCTCCGGAAAACGTATGTCATAACAAATTGTCAGCCCGATTTTTACCCCTTCAAGCTCAACCATCACAGGATTTTTACCGGGTTTGATATATTTTTCTTCCCCGTCAACGCGGAAAAGGTGCATCTTGTCGTATTGCGCAACAGGCTCGCCGTTGCGGTTAAACACAGGACAAACATTGCGGCCGTCTGTGATATAGCTGCCGCCTATTATATTTATGTTGAGTTTTTTGGCCAGATTTGATAAGAAATTGGTCGTGCGCCCGTTGTCAATTACCGCGAATTTTTCCGGGTACCAGCCGATTTCAAAGACTTCCGGCAGGGCAAGAACATCCGTTTTTAATCCTTGCGTCAGGTGTTCAATTTTTTCAAAACTTGAGGCGTTTATTTGGAGTGCTGCGATTTCCATAAACCTTCTTTCTGCGCCTGTTTATAGAGTTCCGGTGCGCGGCGGTCAATGTCTTCCAGCGAGGCTTGCAGCTCTGCAAAGACCTCTTGTTCATCCCTGCCGGCCGGATAAATCGGGTCGCCAAAAAGGCACAGGTCTTTTGTCGGGCCGACCGGAAACTTCAATTTATCCCAAGATGGCGCGGTCATAAAATTCCACTGCGGCGAATACCATGTCATCGGCACAATCGGCACATTAGCGGCTTGCGCAATTTTAACTATCCCGCCTTTGGCTTTATATCTGGGTCCGCGCGGGCCGTCAACCATCAAAACCCCGCATTCCCCTTGTTCAAGCCGGTCGATAAGCTGCATTGTCGCTGCAACAACCCCTTTTTTGCCGGTGGAACCGCGCACTGTTTTGAACCCGAGCATCTCAACGCCGCGCGCAACAATTTCACCGTCCAAAGAACCGCTTATCATCACGTTTGTCTTGTCTTTGTTTTGCAGCCCGTATATTCCAAACTGGTTCCCATGCCACACTGCATAAAGACACGGCTGCAGCTGACGGTTGTTAACCTCAATGCAATGCGTAATCGGCGCGTGCATCTTGAAGTACACTTTTATGAACAACCCAAGCTTTTCCATATTATTCTTGTTCAGCAATCTAACCATAAAACTATTTTATCACAAACTAGACCTTTTAAATGATTTGCACATTTATATTTTTATAGTAAACTTGACATATATAAAAACGAGGATTAATAATGAAATTTACTTTGGAAAAAGAGGGTGTAAACGTTGTAAAAATGGACATCACAATCCCTGCAAAAGATGCGCAGCAGGCCTATGAGGCGGCTGTGAAACGGTTTGCGCAGTACGTGAACATTGACGGGTTTAGAAAAGGCAAGGCGCCAAAACATATGGTAGAGCGCCAGATTGGTACCGAACGGATTAAGGCTGAGGCTATTGAGAACATCATCCCAAGCGCCGTCACTGAAATCGTCCGTAAAGACAAACTTGACCTTATCACGCAGCCGGCTATCACAGACTATGATTTTGAAATCGGCAAGGATTTAAAAATCACCGTGCGCGCGGAAGAACGTCCTGATGTGACGCTCGGCAAATACAAGGACCTTACCGTAACCGTTCAGGATACGCCCGTAACACAGGCCTCGTTTGACAACGCGTTGAGCGGACTGCTTGCAAGATATGCCGAAGAAAAGACCGTAACCGAGAAACGCGCCGCGAAAAATACCGACATCGCCGTGATAGATTTTGACGGCTCGGTTGACGGCAAAAAAATCCCTGGCGGCGCAGGTACAAGTTACTCGCTGGATTTGGGCAACTCAAACTTTATCCCCGGATTTGCCGAGGCCATCGTCGGCCACAAAGTTGGGGAGGAATTTGACATAAATGTTACGTTCCCCGAAAACTACGGCAGCACAGACCTTCAAGGCAAGAAAGCCGTTTTTAAAATAAATCTTCACGAGCTGAAAGTCAAGACCACTCCCGAGCTGACCGATGAAATCGCTAAAAAAGCCGGCCCGTTTGAGAGTGCTGATGCTTTAAAAGCTGATATCCAAAACTATCTTGAAACCCAGCGCGATAACGCCAACAAGCAGAATTCAGAGAACGAATTGTTCAAGATGATTGTTGCAAACGCAAAGGTTGATATCCCGCAATCAATGATAGAGCGTGAGAAAGCGTCCATCATTGAAGAATACAAAACGCGGCTTTCACAGCAGGGTGTGACCTGGGATGTTTTCCTGAAATCGCAGGACGAGAACCAGATTATGAAAACGATAAACGATGATGCGCGTTCGCGAATTAAAAACTCGCTTGTTATTGAAAAAATCGCAAGAGCCGAAGAGTTAAAACTTGAAACGCAGGATTTCCAGCAGAAATTAAGCGAGATGAGCGCAGCTTACGGCGTGGCACCTGATGTGCTGGTTAGAGAAGTCGGCCAGAGCCCGGCGTTTATGAGTAATCTTTCGCAGCAGGCGATGAACGACAAGGTGCGTGACTTTGTTATGACAAACAACAAGGTCGTTTTTGCGGCGGCATCCGGCGGTGCGGCGAAAAAGTCAGCCGATAAAAAACCGGCGGCAAAAGAGCCTGCGGCTAAAAAACCTGCGGCTGAGAAAAAGCCGGCGGCAAAAAAACCAGCCAAAAAGACGACAACAAAAAAAGCGAAATAAAGTAATATATAATAAAAGGAGAAAAAAATGAGTTTTGTACCGGTAGTAATTGAGCAGTCCAGCAGAGGCGAGCGGTCGTTTGATATTTTTTCAAGACTGCTTAGAGAACGGATTATATTTTTGGGCACAGGCATTGACGATATGGTGGCAAACCTTGTTGTTGCGCAGCTTTTGCTGCTTGACAGTGAAAACCCCGAAAAAGATATTATGCTCTACATCAATAGCCCTGGCGGCAGCGTGACTGCGGGTCTGGCGATTTATGATACGATGCAGCACATCAGAGCGGATGTTTCAACGATTTGCCTTGGTCAGGCGGCGTCAATGGGCGCGTTCTTGCTGGCTGCAGGCGCAAAAGGCAAGCGGATGGCGCTGCCTCACTCGCGTGTGCTTATCCACCAGCCTCTTGGCGGTGCGCAAGGTCAGGCAACCGATATTGAAATCCAGGCGGCAGAAATCGTTCGTCTGAAACGTTCACTCAACGATATTCTGGCAAACAACACAGGCCAGCCGATTAAGAAAATTGAAAAAGATACCGACCGCGACTACATCATGACACCTGATGAGGCGCTTGAATACGGTATGATTGACAAAGTTGTGTCAAAAGAAATATTGAAAAAGAACGAGGGGTAGTTTACACGGAAAATGAGTAAGATTGACGAAAATAAATTAAAATGTTCATTTTGCGGCAAGTCGCAGGATTCGGTGAAAAAGCTGATTGCAGGCCCTGAGGTCTATATTTGCGACGAGTGCGTGGAGCTTTGCAACGAGATTCTTGATGAGGAATTTTTTGACGGCAAGGGTAAAGAGCTTGGCGAGGAGACAAAAGGCGCCGAAAAAGATATCCCAAAACCCCATGAAATCAAAGCGCATTTGGACGAGTATATTGTTGGTCAAGAGGACGCCAAAAAAATCCTTTCCGTGGCGGTTTATAACCATTACAAACGTTTACGCCACAACAAGACGGTTGATTTAAAACACAATGTTGAAATCCAAAAATCAAATGTTTTGCTCGTGGGGCCCACCGGTTCGGGTAAAACATTGCTTGCACAGACGCTTGCAAAGATGCTTGATGTACCGTTTGCGGTGGCTGATGCAACGACTTTGACCGAATCAGGTTATGTGGGCGACGATGTTGAGAGCGTGCTTTTGCGGCTTTATCAGAACGCCGGGTTTGACGCGTCAAAAGCCGAGCGCGGAATAATTTATATTGACGAGATTGACAAAATTTCAAGAAAATCTGAGAGCACATCTATTACGCGTGATGTATCGGGCGAGGGTGTCCAGCAGGCGCTTTTAAAAATGATTGAGGGCACGGTGGCGCACGTTCCGCCGCAGGGCGGCCGCAAGCACCCGCATCAGGAGTTTATTGAAGTTGACACGAGCAACATTTTGTTTATCGTCGGCGGCGCGTTTGTCGGGCTGGACAAGATTGTTGACGCCCGCGCGGGCGAAAGCGCATCGGTCGGGTTTGGTGCAAAGGCGCCTTTGACCAGCCGTG
>QMCD01000280.1_pt1 | contig 57285 bp, 39 predicted proteins | sample 1821841 | NCBI WGS metagenome assembly QMCD01 (sample SAMN01991225, study PRJNA193472) | Termite gut metagenome, whole genome shotgun sequencing project. | isolation source: worker | host: Macrotermes natalensis
GCGTGCGGGCGCATGGCGTTTGAGGCCCGGTTGGCCGGACAGTTGGAGGCGGCGGAAGCGAGCAGTCCCTTAACTTCTTTTTTGCCCTTTTGACCCCATTTTACAGCGGAAACTCGTTACATAGAACCACTATGCGCCTCGTTTCCGCCATAAAATGGAGCCAAAATGACTAAAAAACGAGAGTGAGAAATTTTTAAACAGACTCTCAAATAAGCGCTAAAATGTAGAACCGATATGAAGAAAATAGAATCTATTACCTATCCCTCGTCTGAGAAAATCTACGTTCCGGGGAAGTTGCACAATATACGGGTGGCGATGCGTCGGGTGACGTTGCAGGATACCGTTACGCTGACGGAGGGGAAGCGGGAAGCAACGCCGAATGCGCCGGTGGTACTGTATGACACCAGCGGCCCTTATTCCGATCCGGAGCGGCCGGTGGACATTGCCAAAGGGTTGGAGCGTTTCCGGGAGCAATGGGTAGAGGCCCGTCAGGATACGGAGTGTTTGCCGGCTTTCTCGTCGCGGTACAGCAACGAGCGGTTGAACGACCCTTCTCTGGAAGCGATCCGTTTTCCGGTGAACCGCCTGCCCCGGCGGGCGCGGGAGGGATGCCGGATTACGCAGATGCACTATGCGCAGCAGGGGATCATCACGCCGGAGATGGAGTATGTGGCGATCCGGGAGAACGGGCAGAACGAGGAGTTGGGGATCGCTTCTTACATCACACCGGAGTTTGTCCGGGCGGAGGTGGCAGCGGGCCGGGCGGTGATCCCGGCCAATATCAACCACCCCGAAGCGGAACCGATGATTATCGGCGCCCGCTTTTTGGTCAAGATCAACACCAATATCGGCAACTCCGCGCTCTCCTCCGGCATTGAAGAGGAGGTGGAAAAAGCGGTGTGGAGCTGCAAGTGGGGCGGAGATACGCTGATGGACCTCTCCACCGGCGACCACATTCACGAAACGCGGGAGTGGATTGTCCGCAATACGCCGGTGCCGGTCGGTACGGTGCCTTTGTACCAGGCGTTGGAGAAGGTGGAGGGAAAGATTGCAGCGCTGAACTGGGAGGTGTACCGGGATACCTTGATCGAGCAGTGCGAACAGGGGGTGGATTATTTTACGATCCACGCCGGCCTGCTCCGGGCGCACTTGCCGTTGACGGAGCGGCGGCTCACGGGAATTGTTTCCAGAGGCGGCTCTATCATCGCCAATTGGATGGTGCAACACGGGGAGGAGAATTTTTTCTACACGCACTTTGAGGAGATTTGCGACATCCTGAGCCGGTACGATGTGGCGGTGTCGTTGGGGGACGGGCTGCGGCCGGGCTCCATTGCGGACGCGAATGATGCGGCGCAGTTTGCGGAGCTTTCCGTTTTGGGCGAGCTGACAAAAACCGCCTGGAAATACGGGGTGCAGGTGTTGATCGAGGGGCCGGGGCATGTACCCATGCACAAGATCCGCGCCAATATGGACGAGCAACTGGCCCATTGCCACGAAGCGCCGTTCTATACGTTGGGGCCTCTTACGACGGATATTGCGCCCGGCTACGACCACATCACATCGGCTATCGGGGCGGCCCAGATTGCCCGCTATGGGACGGCGATGATCTGTTACGTTACGCCGAAGGAGCATTTGGCCCTGCCCGACCGGGAGGATGTCCGGGCGGGGGTGGTGGCTTACAAGATTGCCGCCCATGCCGCCGATTTGGCGAAAGGGCATCCGGGGGCCGGTGTCCGGGACGATGCGTTGAGCAAAGCCCGCTTCGATTTCCGTTGGAAAGACCAGTTTAACCTGTCGTTGGACCCGGAGCGGGCGTTGGAGTATTACAAGAACGGCCGTCTGGGCGAGGAGAACGACCACTGCACCATGTGCGGGCCGCATTTTTGCGCCATGAAACTGACCAAAGAGATGCGGGAGTGCCGGGATAAATGAGAGATCTATGGAGAATCAGATGAGTGTACGGCGATTTACGGAGCGGATTGATGAATATTCGTGGGAGGAGGTACGCTCCCGGATTTACGGGAAAACCGGACGGGAGGTGGAGTTGGCACTCGGAAAGAGCGCCCGGTTGACAGTCGATGATTTTACGGCGTTGGTGTCTCCGGCAGCCGAACCCTATTTGGAGCGGATGGCGGCGCTGAGCCGCAACTACACCCGGCAGCGTTTCGGGAAGACCATTCAGTTTTACCTGCCGCTTTACCTGACCAACTCCTGTACCAACCACTGCGTCTATTGCGGCTTTAACCACAACAACGACATCCGCCGGATCATCCTGAACCGGGAGCAGGTGTTGCGGGAGGTGGAGGCGATCAAGCAGATGGGCGACTTCCAGCACCTGTTGTTGGTGACGGGGGAGAACTCTCGCGAGGCGGGGGCGGCGTACATAGAACAGGCCATAGAATGGGTCAAGCCCTATTTCGCCTCTATCTCTATGGAGGTACAGCCGATGCAGGAGGAGGAGTACGCCCGGTTGACGGCTGCCGGATTGAACGCCGTTTACTGTTACCAGGAGACGTATTACAAAGCGCGGTATAAGTGTTATCATCCCAAAGGCAGGAAGTCGAACTTTGACTGGCGGCTGGATGCGTTTGACCGGATGGGAAAAGCGGGGGTGCATAAGATGGGGCTGGGGGTGCTGATCGGGTTGGAGGATTGGCGGACGGATACGGCCTTTATGGCGTTGCACCTGCGCTATTTGCAACGGACGTATTGGCGGACGAAGTATTCCTTGTCGTTTCCCCGGATGCGCCCGCACGAGGGGGAGTCGTTCCAACCCAACTCCGTGATGAGTGACCGGGAGTTGGCGCAACTGATCTTTGCCTGCCGGATTTTTGACCACGATGTGGAGATTGCGCTTTCCACGCGGGAGGAGGCCCGTTTCCGGGACCACATGACGACACTGGGCGTGACATCGCTCAGCGCCGGGTCGAAGACCGATCCCGGCGGGTATGCTGTTTACCGGGACGAACTGGAGCAGTTTTCGATCAACGACGGCCGGACACCGGACGAGTTGGTGCAGGCGGTGAAACGGCAGGGGTATGAGGTGGTGTGGAAAGATTGGGATTTGAGTTTGCAGTGAAATAAGGTATATGGAACGGTTTGAGCGGAACATGGCGGTGGAGGGGTTCGGGGTTTCGGGGCAGAAGAAGCTGCGGAGCGCCCGGGTGTTGGTGGTGGGCGCCGGCGGCCTGGGGTGTCCGGTGCTGCTTTACCTGGCCGCCGCGGGTGTCGGTACGTTGGGGGTGATGGACTACGACACGGTCTCTCTCTCTAATCTCCAGCGGCAGGTGTTGCACGCGCCGGCGGACATCGGGCGGTTGAAGAGCGATTCGGCGGTGGAGAAGCTGCAACGGCTCTACCCGGACGTTTGTTGCCGGGCTCACCCGTATGCGTTGACGGAAGGGAATGCGGCGGAGCTGTTCCGGGAGTACGATTTTGTGGTGGACGGTTGCGACAATTACGCTGCTAAGTTCCTGATTAACGATGTGTGCGTCCGGGAGCGGAAGCCTTTTTCGCACGGCGCTGTTGTTTCTTTGAGGGGGGAGGTGATGACCTGGGTGCCGGGGCACGCCGATTACCGCGCTGTTTTCAGTGCCCCTCCGGAAGCGGGGAGCGTACCTACTCCGGCGGAGGAGGGGGTGTTGGGCTGTGTGGCGGGGTTGATTGGCTCTATACAGGCGACGGAGGCTGTTAAGTACCTGACCGGGATCGGGGAGTTGATCGTAGACCGCCTGCTGCTTATTGACGGGCGGACGATGCGTTTTCACTCTCTGACGATCAAGCGTTAACCAAATGGTTTCAGAGAACGTATCTCTTTCAATGGTATAAAGTAATTTCTAAGGATTAAAACAGAACAACTATGATCGATTTCTTTTTATTCGGACGGCCTTACAGGGAGTGGCACCCCTGGATTTTTTTCTTGTTACGGCTTTTTGTCGGAATGACGATGTTGACACACGGGCTCCCTAAATTGATGGGATTTGCGGAGTTGTCGCACGCTTTCCCCGATCCGCTGGGGATAGGCTCTGTTGCTTCGTTGGTGTTGGCGTTGTTGGCGGAGGTGGGGTGTTCTCTGCTACTGATTATCGGCGCTTTTACCCGGTTGGCTTCGGGTGTTTTGATCATCAACATGTTGATAGCTGCTTTTGCTGTTCACGGGGGTGATCCGTTTCAGGCAAAGGAGTTGGCGCTGCTCTATCTGGTGCTTTATTTGGCGGTGTTTTTTGCAGGCGGAGAGCGGTTTTCGCTGGATTACCTGCTGTTCCATAAAATCCGGAAGAACACGTATACCGTGCAGGAACTTGGGGAAAGCGCTTGAGTTTTTCTCTTTTTTCACCCTCGCTTCGGCCTGTTGTTTCCGAAAGCGGTCTCCGCGGCGGTTTACTAAGCCCCGGCTTTTGCTGGAATCCGCAACCTTCTCAGTCGCTTCTCTCCTTCGTCGAGCAGGGCGGATTCCGGGCGCTCAGCCGGAGCAAGTAAACAATTCGCCGCTCCCGACCACGCTTTCGGAAATCAACAGGCCTTCGCTTAGTGCATTTCGGATTCCAGCGAACGAAAAGGGATAGACAATCGTTGTGGAGGCACGCTCCCCAAAGGGCAATACTCCTTCGGAGCGGCACAATGAACTTTATCTCAAATAAGTTCTTATAAGGGGTTGTTGTACAGGAACCGTTTGATCTTTTGGGTCGGGGTTTTTTCGAACGGCTCGCTCTGCACCATGACCAGTTGCAATTTGGAGAAGTTGCTTACCCGGCTGTTCACATAGTCGAACAACTCTTTTTTGTGTTGTTCGATGTATTCGTTCAGGACGTTTTTGTAGTTGTCCGCCTGTTTTTTCAGTTTCTGTATCTGCTTTTCCAACTCCTCTGTGTTGAAGTGCACCATCGCCACCAACTTTCCTTTGTACTCTACGACCAGCGATTCGTTGACAAACCGGAAATTGTTGATGATGGATTCGATCTCTTCGGGGTAGATGTTTTCCCCGGAAGCGCCTAAGATCATGGTTTTGATCCGTCCCCGGATAGACAATCTCCCGCTCGTATCGAACGAACCGAGGTCTCCGGTCCGGAACCAGCCGTCTTCTTCCATGACTTCAGCTGTCAGTGCCGGGTTCTTGTAATATCCTTTCATCACGTGCGGCCCTTTGATCCAGATCTCCCCCTGCCCTTCGTTGTCGGGTTCGTGTATTTTCAGGCTGACACCTTCCATGGCAGGACCGACTCCCTGCAGGAATGTATTGAATGGAGCAGAACCGGCGCTCATGGGAGCGGTTTCGGTCAGTCCGTAGCCGATGGCGTAGGGGAATTTTGCTTCTGTCAGGAATTTTTCCACAATGGGATCTATCTTGGCCCCGCCAACCCCGAAAAACACCAATTCCCCGCCGAAGGTCTGCATCAGTTTGCGGCCGGCCAACCGGTTCAACAGCTTCCGGAACGGAGGCAGGGCGTACAGCGTCCGCATGGTACGGGAGCCGGAAAATTTGGGAGCGATCTGGTTTTTATAGATTTTTTCGATCACTAATGGGACCGACAGCATAACGGTGGGCCGGACCTTCTGCATGGCCGGAACCAGCAGTTTCGGCGTGGGCACCCGGTCTAAATAGTAGACCTGCGCTCCGAACATCAGCGGCAATAACAGTCCCAGGGTATTTTCGAACGTGTGGGCCAGCGGCAGGATGCTTAAAAACCGGTCTTTTTCGGAGACGTACTGGATGGTGCGGCATTGCTGCGCATTCCATACCAGGTTTTTTTGTGTTAATTCTACCCCTTTTGAAAAGCCCGTGGTTCCGGAGGTGTAGATGATGGAAGCCGTATCTTCCTCCTCTACGTCGATCTCCGGGAGGGGAGTGGTGTTGTCCAACCGGATGCCGGGAGGCAGTTTTTCGATCTCTTCCGCTTCGTATCCCTCCGGAATGTAAGCGAAATTGTTCATCAGGATCCGTTGTTCCAACGAATCGGTCCGGATGTCGGCTACTAATTTGTATAATAGTTTGGAGACAAAAAGCATCCGGGCTTCCGAGTGTTCCAGAATGTTGCGGATCTCCTCGGTACTGAATCCGGGCAGGATGGGGACAGCTATGGCGCCGACTGTAGCTATGGCAAATTGGGTGATGCCCCAGTTCGGCATGGCTGCGCTGAGAATGGCTATTTTGTCGCCTTTCCGGATCCCCGCCTTCAACAGGTAGTTCGAAACGGAAAGCACCTCCTGCTGAAAATCCCCGTATGTCCTGTTTCCTTCCGCTACAAAATTCAGGGAGAGGTTCTCTTTGAATTGCCTGCAGCTGTTTTTCAACAGTTCCGGCAATGTCAACTTATCTAACGCCATCACTACACCAATTTTCGTTTCGGGGTACAAACATACCTTATTTTCCCGACACGCACTGTTAAATTCTGAAAAAAGGTGTGGTTTTGAAGATGCGTCCCCTGAACGCACCTTCAAAACTCCATTCCGGAGCGTCCGTTATTTTTTCGGAATGTTTTTCAGTACCTCTTTCATAAAGTCCCAGAACTTTCCGACGGAAGGAATGTTCACCCTTTCGTCCGGAGAGTGGGGTGAGTTGATGGTCGGGCCAAAGGAGATCATGTCCCAGTGCGGGTATTTTGCGCCGAGGATCCCGCACTCCAAGCCTGCGTGAATGGCCATCACCCGCGGTTTTTTGTGGTACATCCGCTCATATGTTTCCAGCATCTCTTTCAGGATGGCCGAATCGGGATTGGGTTTCCAGCCCGGATAGCCCCCTTCAAATGCAATGCGGTCGGCTTTGGCCAGCTCAAAAACAGCGTGCAGGGAGTCGGCCAGGGCCTCTTTGGCGGTTTCAACGGATGAACGCATCAGGGTGTTGATCGTGATCCGGCCGTCGGCGGATTTTACAATCGCCAAATTGTTCGAGGTTTCCACCGTATCCGGCATGGAGTCGATCATCCGTACGGAGCCGTTGGGGCAGGCAATCACGCTGTCGATGAGGCGAAGCTGTAAATCGGCGCTCCACACAGCGGACGGCAGCGCCGTGGCTTCTGCCGTCAGGGTCACCCCGGCGTCCTTTTCTTTCAATTCGGCCTTGTAGATCTCTTCCGTCTTCTTTACAGCGGCCTGAAACGCCTGTACGTTCTTTTCCGGGACTGTCACCACGGCAAATGATTCCCGCGGGATGGCGTTCCGCAGGGAACCGCCGTTGACGGAAGCCAAGCGGAGTTCCAACTCCTGTGCGTGTGCTTTCAGGAAGCGGAACAGCAATTTGTTGGAGTTGCCGCGGCCCAGGTTGATGTCCATGCCCGAATGGCCTCCTTTCAATCCTTTCAACGCCAGTGTAAAGGCTTTGTGCCCGGCGGGAACGGCCTCCTCTTTCAGGATAAATTCTACGGTGGCGTCCAATCCGCCGGCGCACCCTACATAGAGTTCCCCTTCGGTTTCGGAGTCTAAATTGAGCAGGATATCCCCTTTCAGCACGCCCGGTTTCAATCCGTTGGCGCCGTCCATGCCGGTCTCTTCGGTGGCGGTGATCAGTACCTCAATGGGACCGTGTTCGATGTCGGTAGCGGTGAGCAGCGCCATGCCGGCCGCTACGCCGATGCCGTTATCGGCCCCGAGGGTGGTTCCCCGGGCGCGTACCCACTCGCCGTCGATGTAGGCCTCGATGGGATCTTTTTCAAAATCGTGTACCGTATCTGCGTTTTTTTGAGGCACCATGTCCAAGTGTCCCTGCAGGATGACCCCTTTCCGGTTCTCCATGCCGGGCGTGGCCGCTTTCCGGAGAACGATGTTTCCGACTTCGTCTATTTCGGCTTCCACTTTGTTCTCCCTGGCCCACTCCATCATGAATTTCCGGGCTTGCTCTTCGTGGTTGGAAGGGCGCGGAACGCGGGTCAGTTTGTAAAAATTCGCCCACAACGCCTGTGGTTCCAGGTTTTGTACTTCTTTGTTCATACTTCTGTTGTTATTTTATGGTGATTGATGTTTTATTTCAAGTGTTCTTTCAGGTAGTTGACGAATTTTCCGTACAGTTGCAAGGAGGTGTTCCCTCCCCGGATGGAGTGGTTCCGGTTGGTGTAGATGGCCATATCGAACTGTTTGTTGGCCTGCACTAAGCGTTCGGCCAGTTCGTATGCGTTCTGTACATGTACATTGTCGTCCGCGGTCCCGTGGCAGATCAGCAGATTGCCTTTCAGTTTGTCCGCCCAATTCAGGGGGGCGTTCTCTTCGTACCCTTCTTCGTTCTCTTCCGGGGTACGCATGTACCGCTCCGTATAGATGGAGTCGTAGTATTTGAAATGGGTGACGGGGGCTACGGAAATGGCGGTCGAAAAGACATCGTTCCCTTTCATCAGGCAGAGCGATGACATGAAGCCGCCGTAACTCCATCCCCAGATAGCGACATTTTTGGGGTCGATGTAGCTCTGTTCGGCCAACCATTTGGCTGCTGCGATCACATCGTCGCTCTCTATTTTGCCCAGTTGCAGGTAGGTGCATTTCCGGAACTCTTCCCCCCGGGCGGCGGTGCCCCTCGGGTCCACCGTCACCACGATGAAACCTTCCTGCGCCAGGTAGTGCAACCAGGTGACACCCGCCCAATTGTTTCTGACCTGTTGGGAGTTCGGGCCACTGTACTGGGTGATCAGCAACGGGTATTGCTTTTGCGGGTCGAAATCCAGCGGTTTCAGGATGGAGGCGTTCAGTTGCGTAGCGCCGTCGGCAGCCGGAATTTGCAGGAACTCCCGAGTGGCAATCCCATACGCCTGCAGGAGGTTTTGGGCGTTCTTGTTCTCTTCCAGCACCCGGACCTTTTTATTGCCGGCGCTGTAAAGGGTGGTCACGGGAGGCCTGCCGGCGCTGGAAACGGTGTGGATGTAGTAGTTGAAATTGCTGCTGAAAGCGGCGTCGTTCCACCCTTTTTCAGTAGTCAGGCGGCTCTTTTTTCCCTTGCTGTCGACCGAATAGATCTGTTTTTCCAGCGGAGATACTTCGTAAGAGGAGTAATAAAACAGTTTCCGGGCTGCGTCGTATCCGTAGTAATCTGCAATGTCGTAGGTACCGGCGGTAATGGCCCGTTTTTCTTTGCCGCTCATGTCGTACAGGTAGAGGTGCATGTACCCGCTCTTTTCACTGGTCAGGACAAAGTGTTGCCCGTCTTCCAGGAAGATAAACCGGTCTAAATTCGATTCGTCGATGTAGTACTTGTTCTCTTCCCGGTACAGGATGGTGCTTTTGCCGGTACGGACGTTGGCCGAAAGGAGTTCCAGTTTGTTCTGGTGCCGGTTCATCCGGATGATGGCCAGGAATTTCGGGTCTTTGGTCCAGCGGATCCGGGGGATGTAACTGTCCGGTTCTCCGCCGGTCTCCATGGTTTGGGTCGTCCGGTCGTTCAGGTCGTAAACGTGTACGGAGACTGTCGAGTTGGTTTCGCCCGCTTTGGGGTATTTGTAGCTGTAAACGGAAGGGTAGAGGGCGTTCTCTTTGATGGTCGGGGCGGCCCCTTCGAACATATTCATTGGGAACTCCCTGACAGCGCTCTCGTCGAACCGGATGTATGCCAGGGCCGATCCGTCCGGCGCCCATTCGAAGGCCCGGTTGAAAGCGAACTCCTCTTCGTACACCCAATCCGGCGCTCCGTTGATGATGTGGTTGAATTTGCCGTCGAAGGTGATCTGGCGTTCCGATCCGAACCGCAGGTCGTGTATAAAGAGGTTGTTCTCCCGCACAAACGCAATGCGCTCGCCATCGGGAGAGAAGGTGGCCAATTGCTGACGACCGTTTTCCGAGAGCGGTTTCAGTTCCCGGTTTTTAAAGTCGTACAGGTAAAACTCGGCGGTGTAAGAGCGCCGGTAGATCGGTTTGCGGGCTGTGCAGATCAAGAGCCGGCTCTCGGCGGCGTTGAATTGGTAATCCGCTATGTTCGGAACCCGGCTGTCGGCTGTTTTTTGCAGGTTGAGCAGCGTGTCCACTGCTTTTCCGGTTTTGTAGCTGTATTTGATGATTTGCCGGTTTCCGTTCTCCAGAACTGTGTAGTGGTTTCCGTCGTTCATGGAACGGATCCCGTATACCCCTTCGGTGCGAAAGGTGTTGTTGACAAACAGGTCTTCCAAACTGATCTGCCGGTTTTGGGCAGAACCGGCGCAAGAGAGGGCCGCCAATAAAAACAGGGTAAAAATGTAGCGCATATTCTATTTTTGTATGTATGGTTTAAGGCTCCCAAAGTTTAGAAAAAAAGGGGGGAAAACAAAATAAAAAAGCACTATCTTTGCAGAATTGTAAAATTTCGGAGCGCTCGCAGCATGCACTATACCCTTTTGGCAAAAGATACAGCAAGCAATGCCCGTTGCGGGGTATTGACAACGGACCACGGGGAGATCCGGACGCCGGTCTTTATGCCGGTGGGAACTGCAGGGACGGTAAAAGGAGTACATGCCCGGGAGTTGAAGGAGGATATCCGGGCGGAGATCATTTTGGGGAATACCTACCATCTTTATTTGCGTCCGGGGACGGAGGTGTTGGAAAAAGCGGGCGGTTTGCATAAGTTCAACGGCTGGAACGGGCCGATCCTGACGGACAGCGGCGGATTTCAGGTATTTTCCCTGGCGGGGAACCGGAAAATTACGGAAGAGGGGGTGGTGTTCCGGTCGCACATCAATGGTTCGAAGCATACGTTTACCCCGGAGAACGTTGTGGATATTCAGCGCAGCATCGGCGCCGATATTGTGATGGCTTTTGACGAGTGCCCTCCCGGGGACAGTGATTACGGGTATGCTGAAAAGTCGTTGGAACGGACGCAACGCTGGCTGGAGCGGTGTATCCGGCGGTTCGACGAAACGGCGCCCCTGTATGGATACGGACAGGAGTTGTTCCCGATCGTACAGGGGTGCACCTATCCGGATTTGCGGGAGCGGTCGGCGGAACATGCGGTTGCCCAAAACAGGGAGGGGTATGCCATCGGCGGCCTGGCAGTGGGGGAGCCGGCGGCCGAGATGTATGCCATGATCGAGGTGGTGAACCGGATACTCCCGGAGGACAAACCGCGTTACCTGATGGGGGTGGGGACGCCGGAAAATATATTGGAAGCGATTGAAAGGGGGGTGGATATGTTCGATTGTGTGATGCCTACCCGGAATGGAAGGAACGGTATGCTGTTCACGACGGAGGGGGTGATCAACATCAAAAACCGGAAGTGGGAACGCGACTTTACCCCGCTGGACCCGGCGGCGCTTTGCTATGTGGACACGGATTATTCCAAAGCATACCTGCGCCACCTGATCCAATCCGATGAATTGCTGGGGTTGCAGATCTGTTCCGTGCACAACCTGGCCTTTTACCTGTGGTTGGTGCGGGAGGCCCGGGAGCACATCCTGGCCGGGGATTTCATCTCCTGGAAAGAAAAGACAGTCCAACAGATAACCCAAAGGTTGTGAAGAAGTTAGATCTGTATATCATCCGCAAATTTCTGGGTACTTTTTTCGGTATTCTGGGCATGTTGCTGTGTGTGGTGGTGGTGTTCGACGTTTCCGAGCGGTTGGAGAAATTTATCGAGTACGAAGCTCCGCTGAAAGCCATTGTTTTTCAATATTACCTGAATTTTATCCCGTATTTCGCCAATTTGTTTTCGGCGCTCTTTATGTTTGTGTCGGTCATCTATTTTACCTCCAAAATGGCCTACCGGAGCGAGATTATCGCCATTCTTAGTACGGGGATCAGCTTTAACCGTTTTTTGGTACCTTATTTTATCTCCGCGACTATTATTGCTGTTTTCTCCTTTGTACTGAGCGCCTTCATTATTCCGAATGCCAATCAGGTCCGGATCGCCTTCCAGCAGCAGTATATGGGGAAAAAATACTCCAACAGGGAGGCCAACATCCACCGGCAAATTGCACCGGGGGTCTATATCTATATGTCCAATTATTCGGTCGGGACCAATGTAGGGTATGATTTTACGATCGAAAATTTTTCCGGGGATACGCTGGTGAGCAAACTCTCCGCCGGCAAGATCACCTGGAATCAGGAAAAAGGACGGTGGATCATCAACAACTGGAAAAAAAGGACGTTTGCCGGGGACAAGGAGACCTATGCCACCGGTAATGAGATCGATACCCTGTTGAGTTTTCAGCCTTCGGAATTTTCCGAAGACCCGAGCCAGATCAAAGAACAGCTTACGTTGCCGGAATTGAACGAATACATTGACCGGATGAAGTTGCGGGGAAGTTCCAATGTCGTCGAATTCCAGATTGAACGGTACAAGATCTGGTCGAATGCGTTTGCTACTTTTATCCTGACGCTGATAGGCGCCTGTATCGCTTCCAGAAAGATCCGGGGAGGGATGGGGCTTCACCTGGGACTCGGTTTGTTGCTGAGTTTTTCCTACATTCTTTTTATGCAATTTTCAACTGTTTTTGCAACAAACGGAGGAATGAGCCCGTTAGTAGCAGTGTGGTTACCGAATATCCTGTTTGCGCTGATAGCATTGATTGTGTACAGGATGGCGCCGAAATAGTGTTGTCCTTTCATTTTAAACGTGTATGGAACAAAAAAAGAACCAAGGATCGGGTGAACGCCGGGAGGGCACTCACCACAAGTATAACGGAACCGGCTACAGGACCGGCGGGAAACGTCCCCGGATTTACCGGCGGAACGACAGCCGCGATGACGGCGAAACTTCCGACAGGAGGCCGGGTCCCCATTCTGCTTACCGCTCTGTCGAAAACTCCTCCAAAGAAGAGTTGCGCCAAAGTCATTACAGCAAAAAGAAGCAGTTGGAACACCGGATCAAACAGAACGCAGAGGCTGCAGAACTGCGCCTGAACCGTTACATCGCCACCGGAGGTATCTGTTCGCGCCGGGATGCCGATGCTTTGATCACCGAAGGGCGGGTAAAGGTGAATGGAGAGGTGGTGAAGACGGTCGGGATCAAGGTGAAACGTACCGACAGGGTCGAGGTGGACGGCCGGTCGGTAGAACCGGAAAAAAAGGTCTATTTGGTGTTGAATAAACCCAAAGATTATGTGACGACCGTCGAAGATCCGAAGGAACGCAAAACGGTCATGTCGCTGATTGAAGGCGCCTGTAAGGAACGGGTGTATCCGGTAGGCCGGTTGGACCGGCAAACCTCCGGTGTTTTGCTCTTTACCAATGACGGGGACCTGACCAAGAAATTGACTCATCCGAAGAATGAACACAAGAAAATTTACCACGTATTTTTGGATAAACCGTTGACACCCGGTCATTTGGATATGATCAGTAGTGGAATTGAGCTGGAGGATGGGCCCATCAAAGCGGACGAGATCAGTTATGTATCGACCGATCGTACGGAGATCGGTATAGAGGTTCATTCGGGGCGAAACCGGATTGTGCGGAGGATATTCGAGCATTTCGATTACCGGATCATACGGCTCGACCGGGTCTATTTTGCAGGAATTACCAAGAAAAACCTGCCGCGGGGGAGGTGGCGCTTTCTCACTCCCCAGGAGGTGAACATTTTAAAAGTTTACAAAAAAATATAGTGTGCGGATCGGTGTGGTGGTGAAAAATTGGCTGTTTTTACATAAATTTGCATAGCTGAAAAAAATACAAAATGATCGTGAAGAAATTTTTGCTGTTGCTGGTTGCCTGTTTTTGTTCTCTGTTTTTTGCATTCGGGCAGTTGTCCGACGAACAGATTATCCGGGAGGTGCAAGATGCACAAAAGAAAGGAATGAACCAGCAGCAAATTGCTTTGATGCTGATGCAGAAAGGGGTTACGGCAGAGCAGTTGCAACGGCTCAAAACCGCTTACGAGGAGGGAACGTTGGATGTAAAGAGCAGCTCAGACCTGAAAAAAGCGGATCGTCTGCGGCAATCCCCGACACCCACAGCTCCGAGGCCGAGAGACCGGCGTTTTTTGAAAGAAGAGGAGTCTGGTCGTTTGTTGTTTGAATCCTCCGGCATACCCCGTTTCCCGGGTGATGCCGGTTATTCCGTAATAGACTCCATCGAACAGACCTTGCGTTCCGTGGAAGAAAAACCGGCTCAACCAACCGTTTTCGGACAAAATATCTTTAACAACGAGTCACTGACGTTTGAACCGCAGTTGAACATCGCTACTCCGGAGGATTACCGGCTGGGCGGCGGAGACGAAGTGATCATTGATGTATGGGGGGCTTCGGAAACCAGTGTGCGGGAGGTGATCTCTCCGGACGGAACGATCGCTGTGGACCGGATCGGCCCGGTTTACCTGAACGGTTTGACGATTAAAGAGGCCAACAGCCGGATCAGGCAGGAGTTTGCCCGGATCTATGCGGGGATCGGCAGCGGAAATACTTCTATACGGCTTACGCTCGGACAGATCCGGAGTATCCAGGTCAATGTGATGGGGGAGGTGGCTGTTCCCGGAACCTATACTTTGCCTTCACTCGCCTCTGTTTTTCACGCCCTCTACCAGGCCGGCGGCATCAACCCGATCGGTTCGTTGCGCAGCGTAAAGGTGTTCCGGAGCGGAAAGCAGGTGGCGGATGCCGATATTTATGCCTATATCCTGCAAGGAAAAACAGACCGGAACATTGTTTTGCAGGATGGGGATGTCGTGGTCGTGGCTCCTTACCTGAACCGGACGGAGATCACCGGGAAGATAAAGCGCCCGATGATCTACGAGATGAAGGAGTGGGAAAAACTCTCCGATCTGATAGCATATGCCGGAGGATTTACCGGTGACGCTTACAAAAAATCGCTCCGGGTGATCCGGAAGAGCGGTTTGGAATACCAGGTTTACAACGTGGATTATATGGAGATGGAGGGTTTTGCCCTGGCGGACGGTGATGTGGTTTCCGTGGATTCTGTCCTGAACCGGTTTGAGAACCGGGTGGAGGTACGCGGAGCTGTTTACCGGGAAGGGGCCTATGCGCTGGATCAAAAATCCGCTACGGTCAGGCAATTGATCGAACGGGCGGAAGGAATCCGTGGGGATGCTTTTGTAAACCGGGCGGTATTGTACCGGGAGCGTACGGATTTTACGCAGGAAGTGCTGGCGATGGAGTTGTCCGGTGTGTTGAGTGGAACGGCCGAAGATATTCCGCTGCAAAAGAATGATGTGCTGTACATCCCTTCTATCTATGACCTGCAGGAGGAGTATACGATCACGGTCAAAGGGGAGGTGGGAAACCCCGGGATTTACCCGTACGCAGACAACATGACCCTGGAGGACCTGGTGATCCAGAGCGGGGGGCTGCTGGAGTCTGCTTCTACGGTGAAAGTAGATGTCGCGCGCAGAATAAAAGACCCTCAGAGGATGGAATCGGGCGAATTGCTGACGCAAATATTCACCTTTTCCCTGACCGACCGGTTGGCTGTGGTGGGAAAGCCGGAGTTTAGCCTGTTGCCGTTCGATGAGGTGTATATCCGGCGTTCTCCGGGCTATCACGTGCAGCAGGATGTCTTTGTGGAAGGGGAGGTGCTGTTCCCCGGCGAATATGCCTTAGCAAAAAGAGGATCCCGTTTGTCCGATTTGATCCGGCAGGCGACGGGTCTGACCCGGGAGGCCTATCCGGAAGGCGCTCGCCTGTTGCGGGAAAACACCCCCGAAGAGAAGGAAAAGATCCGGAAAATGATGGAAGATATCACCCGGCAGCAATCTACGGGAGGAGATACGTTGCTGTTTGACCCGTCGCAGATCGAGGAATACCATCAGATCGGTATTGATCTGGAGCAGGCCATCAAACATCCGGGATCCGATTACGATATCGTCCTGAAGAAAGGCGACCGGTTGATCGTGCCGGAGTATACCGGAACGGTCAAGATCAACGGAGCTGTGATGCATCCGAATACGGTGGTCTATTTGGACGGCCGAAAGGCGACTTACTACGTGAAACAGGCGGGTGGTTTTATGCAGCGGGCCCGAAAGAACAAGCTTTTTGTGGTCTATATGAACGGTATGCTGGCGCAGGGGAAGCGTGCAAAGATCCGGCCGGGATGCGAGATCATCGTACCGATGAAACAGCCGCGCAAAGGAGGCGGATTGGCGGAGATCATGGCGGTGGCTTCCTCTACGACCTCCATGGCGGCGATGGTGGCTTCGATTCTGAGTTTGACAAAGTAATTTTATGAATAGGGTATGAGTGCAGCGGATCAACATACGGAGCAGAGTTCGGAGCAGGAAATTGATTTGGTCGAATTGATCCTGAAAGTATGGGAACATCGCAGAAAAGTGATCCGGATCACCTGTGTGTTTTTTTTGGCCGGTTTGTTGATCGCGATCTTCTCTCCGAAAGAGTATACGGCCGGGTGTGTGCTGATCCCGCAAGGCGGTGAGAAAGGCGCTGCCGGAAACCTGGGCGGATTGGCGGCATTGGCCGGTATCAATTTGGGAGGCATTGGAAGCAGCGACGCATTGCCTCCCTCTGTATACCCGAAGATCATGAAGAGCCTTCCGTTTCAGCAGGAGTTGATGCGAACGACGGTCCATTCGGAAAAGTCCGGGGGGCCGGTGACGGTTTTGGAGTATTTCACCGATAGTCGGTATCAACCGTTTAGTTTGTTGGGAGTACTGAAAAAGTATACCATCGGGTTGCCGGGTGTGCTTTTGGGCGCTTTTAGGCCGACGGGCACGGAACAGATCGATACATCCGCAGCTCAACCGCTTCTTTACGTACTTACCCCCCGGGAACGGGCGTGTGCAACTGTATTGAACAGTGCGGTTACACTCACCATTGATTCAAAAGACGGATTGATTTCGTTGCAGGCCCGTATGCCGGAAGCCTATGCGGCGGCGGAACTGGCCGAATCCGCCCAACTCCTGTTGCAAAAATACATTACCGAATTCAAAGTGGAAAAGGTACAGTCCAATCTGGATTTTGTCGATGAACGCTACCGGGAAGCCCGGGACACTTTTGAAAAGGTCCAGGCGGAACGGGCGCTTTTCCGGGATGCCAATTTACATCTCACCTCTGCCCGGGCATTGACCGAACAGGAGAAGTACGATGCCCGTTACAACCTGGCTTTAAGTGTGTATACCGAATTGGCCAAACAGTTGGAACAGGCTAAAATACAGGTCAAAGAGACAACTCCCATCCTAACGGTGGTGGATCCGGTTGTCGTTCCGTCGGAGAAGTCCAAACCGAAACGAGGCCTCATCCTGATCGGATTTATTTTTATGGGATTGGTGGCCGGAGCCGGAGCCGTATTGCTTCCCTCCTTTTTTTCGGGTTTGGGTATAGATAAAAAAAACAAGGGGACAGTATCTGCCTGAGAAAATCAAAACAATATTTGTTATTTTTCTTTTCCCAATTCGGCCAATAATTCGTATGAGGGGATGAAAAAGAGGGTGCCTGTTACGGCGGTTGAGAATTCCAGCAGGCGATCGGTGTTGCCTTCCGGCTGCCCGATAAACATGTTCTCGAGCATACGCCGGATGGTTGTGAATGTACTTGCGTAACCGATAAAATAGGTGCCGTATTCTCCTTTGGAGGTGTTGGCAAAGGGCATGTTTGCGCGTATGATTTTCAGATCGTTTCCGGCCGTATCCTGGATGTTGGTCATGGCATTGTGGGCATTGGCCGGTTTTTGTTCATCCGTCAGTTCCCGGTCGTTGTATTTGCGGCGTCCGATCACGCGCTCCTGCTCTTCGGTTTGCAGCGCATTCCAGGCGGCCATGTCGTGGAGGTATTTTTGTACGAATGCATAGCTTCCGCCTGCGAAATAAGGTTCGGCTGAGATCACGGCGTGGCGGTACCCTTCGTCGTCTACCGCAGGATTCTCTGTTCCGTCGACAAATCCGAGAATGGCCCGTCCGTCTAAATAACGAAATCCATGCACTTCGTCAATGGGTTCTATTACATCTCTCAGTCGATCCTCCAGAATGGCCGCAACATCGTAGCAACTCCCCATCCGTCCCGCCCGGATATGGAAAAAGAGATCTCCGGGAGTGGAGGGGGCTGTGTAACGCGCCCCTGCAATGGGCTCGAATACTTTCAATTCCTGCGGGACAGGCTGATCGGGAAAGAGACGTTTCCAGGCATCGGCCCCGAATCCCATTACAATGCTTGCCTGTTGTTCCGGAAAGCGATTGCGTACACTGCGTACCAATGCGGAGAAGTCGGCGCAGAGTGATTTGACCGGCTCTTTGGCTCCCTCTTTCAGTCCATAGACAATAAAAATCGCATTTTCGCCGGGACTGTCAGTTACGCTTTGGGGAGTGTGTGGTTTCATGGATAGGAGTGTGGCGATCACAACAAGTAAATAAAGAAGTTTCATCTGTATATTCGAAATAGGTAATGTGCAAGTATACGTTTGGGTTTTGTATAAGGTTCCGGAAAAACTGTCGGCAAGTTTGCGTTTTTTACCGGGTTATGCTATATTTGCCCGCAACGTTTGTTTTAAAATCATATTTCAAATACCCTAAATCCGGTCGTTTATGAAAAAGCAATTTTTTCTCTTTTTACTCCTGCTGTCAATGGGAGCGGTTGCTTGTGTGCAGCCGGAGCCGAAACTGTACAATGAAGGCATTCACGTGACCCCTGCACCGGTCGAATTGACACAGAAGGAGGGTTTTTTTGCACTGACGAAGAAGGTGGTCTTTGTGGCTCCCGGCGCTGACGAAGCGAAGATCGCCGCGTTCTTTTCCGCTAAGATCGGGACGGCTACGGGGTACGAGTTGCCGGTATGGAACGAACGTCCCGCTTCCGCATATATTGCGTTAACATTGGCGGAGAACTTGCCGGTCAATGAGGAGGGGTACCTGCTGGAGGTTACGCCGGAAAAGGCGGAGGTACGCGCCGGAACGCCCCAAGGGCTCTTTTACGGGATGCAGACCGTGATGCAGTTGTTGCCGGCCGAGATTGAAAGTCCCGTCCCGGTAAAGAATGTAACGTGGGAGATGCCGGCGGTGGAGATCCGGGATGAACCCCGTTTCGGCTACCGGGGAATGCACCTGGATGTGTGCCGACACTTTGCATCGGTGGAGTTTATCAAGAAACAGTTGGACGTATTGGCGTTGTTTAAGATCAATACCTTCCACTGGCACCTGACGGAAGACCAGGCATGGCGGATTGAGATCAAAAAATACCCCCGCCTGACGGAGGTCGGCGCCCTGCGGACGGAGGGAGAGGGCAACACTTACGGCCCTTATTTTTACACGCAGGAGCAGGTGAAGGAGGTAGTAGCGTATGCCAAGGAGCGTTTTATCGAAGTGATCCCGGAAGTTGAACTGCCGGGGCATGGGGTGGCTGCCATTGCCGCTTATCCGGAATTGTCCTGTCAGAGCGTACCGATGGAGGTGCGGAACATCTGGGGGGTAGCCAATGATGTGTACTGCGCCGGCAAGGAGGAGACGTTTCAGTTTCTGGAAGAGGTACTGGCGGAGGTGATCCCGTTGTTTGAGAGCGATTTTTTCCACATCGGTGGGGACGAATGTCCGAAGATCCGCTGGAAGGCATGTCCGTTGTGCCAGGCCCGGATCCGGCAGGAGGGGCTGAAAGGGGACGAAAAACACTCGGCGGAGGAGCGGCTGCAAAGCTATTTCGTACAGCGGATCGGGAAGTTCCTGTTGAAGTACAACAAGCGGATGATCGGTTGGGACGAGATACTGGAAGGCGGATTGGCGCCTACGGCTACTGTGATGAGCTGGCGGGGGGAGTCCGGAGGGATCGCTGCGGCCAACATGGGGCACGATGTGATCATGACCCCGCAACAGTGGCTCTACTTAGACAAGTATCAGGGAGATTCCAAGATCAATCCGGTGACCATCGGAGGGTATGCGCCGCTGGCGGCCATCTACGGCTACGAACCGCTTCCGGCTGCCATTGAGGTAGATAAGCGGCACCACATTTTGGGAGCACAGGGCAACATGTGGAACGAATACAACTACACCGAAGCCGACATGGAGTATGATATTTATCCGAAGATCCTGGCATTGGCCGAAGTGACCTGGACGCCGACCGGCCGGAAGGATTACGCCGATTTTGAACGGCGGTTGGAAAATAACCGCGTCCGGCTGGATCTGCACGGGATCGGTTACTACATCCCCCTTCCCGAACAGAAAGGCCAACCCTCCTGCAACCACATTGCCTTTACGGATCAGGTAACGCAGGAGTTTACGACCACGGAACCGGTTAAGATCGTTTATACGATGGACGGTACGGAGCCGGGGGCGAACTCGACAGTCTATACCGGACCGCTGACTTTTTCGAAGAATACGGTGTTAAAGATCAGGTCGGTGCTGCTTTCCGGAAAAATGAGCCCGGTCCGCACGATTACTTTGGAGAAACAGACGTTGGCCCCGGCGGTGGAAAAGACCGGGGAGTTGCAGGCGGCCTATTACAAAGGGTTGGTCCGGACCATTGGGGAGTTGGATGGGCGTACGCCGGATGAAACGGCTGTGATAGAGGAACCTCGGCAGGCAACGCACCGCGTCGGTGGTTACCGGGAGGTGTACGCCGAAGATTATTGCGCCACGGTGCTGACCGGCTTCTTCCGCATTCCGGAAGACGGGGTTTACTACTTCAGCACCGATCACGAAATGTGGTTGGACGGACAGCTCTTTATCTCCAACGAGAAAGATAACAACGGAACGGCCCGGCGTTTCTCGCGCAGCGACCGGTCGGTTGCGTTGGCAAAGGGGTACCATGCCATCAAACTGTTCCGTCCCGGCGCGATCTTCGGAGGTTGGCCCGCCCAGTGGGATCCGGTACAGGTGCAGATCCGGAAGGCCGGAGAGCCCAAATTCAGCGTCATGAATAAAAGCTGGTTTGCCGGTACGGAGTGAGGCGCTCCTGCTGACTTTGCAACATCGCTTCGGGGTATTGTGTGCAAGAAGCGTAAGCCGCTTCTTGCACACAATACCCCGAAGCGATGTTTATCTACCGGAGAAATTGTCTGGACAACTGGTGGACAATCCCGTCTGCCAATCCGATCTTGGGAACGATGATCTCGTTGATCTTGCAGGTGCGGGCTGCAGTTAGGAAAATTTCCAACGCCGGCATGATCACGTCGGCGCGGTAGTCGTTCAGGCCGCATTTCTCCATTCGCTCCTCGTAGCTCATATCGCTCAGTTGTTCGAAAAAAAGTTTTAGTTCTACATACTGCAAAGGCTCCTTCTCTTTTTTCGAGAGCATTTTGTGTGCTTTGTTGATGTTGCCGCCCGACCCGATGATGGCGATCGGATGGTATTTCGCCGCAACTGTGTGGAGCCATTCTTTGAAACGGCCGGTTTCGGAACGGTCGGTAGCGCCGCTGAGCATGCGAACGGTTCCTAAGGGAAAGGATTCCGAACAGGCCCGTTTGCGATTGCTGTATACGGTGACCTCGGTACTTCCTCCGCCCACGTCCACATAGAGGTAGCGTTTGTCGCTGTTCATCAGGCCGGCGGTGTCGCCTGCCTCGAAAATTGTTTCGGCCTCCTCCTGTCCCGATATGATCTCGACCGAAATACCGGCGGCTATCCCGATCTCCTCCACCACTTCCGGGCCGTTGACTGCTTCGCGCATGGCGCTGGTGGCGCAGGCGCGGTAAGCTTGTACATCGAATGTACGCATCAGGTGGGAAAAGGCCTGCATCGCTTCGTTGAGTTTGTGCCGTTTTTCTTCTCCGATCCGGCCCGTGGTAAAAACATCTTCCCCCAACCGGATGGGGGCGCGGATAAAGGCGGCTTTTTTAAATTCGATCGCTGTGCTTTGCTCAACGCGGCTGATCAGCAACCGAATAGCGTTCGATCCGATATCTATGGCAGCAAAAGTAGCTCTTGTCATGCGTGATGGGTTTCAAAGTAGTGGTATAATTCCGTCTGGCTGCGGTGGGCCTCTTCGCCCGGCAACCGGGGTACATAACTGTTATCGAAAGGCGGTGCGATCAGGCGCGCTTTGGTATTGTCTCTCCACTGTATGTCGAAGTATGCTTTGAGGGTGGCTTGCAAGCGTTTGTCCCGGATGGAGATCCCTACCTCTACGCGACGGTCGAGGTTGCGGGTCATCAAGTCGGCGCTCATGATCCAGCTCAGGGGAGCGCCGTCGTTACAGACCATCAGCAGCCGGGCGTGTTCCAAGTACTGGTCAACGATGCTGTGCACCTTGATCCGTTCGCTGAGCCCTTTCACACCGGCCTGCAGACAACAGGCGCCGCGTATGATCAGGCGCACTTCAACCCCGGACTGGGAGGCTTCGTAGAATTTTTTCACCATCTTTTCGTCGGTCAGCGAATTGAATTTGGCATAAATGTAGGCTTTTTTCCCTTTCCGGGCGTGTTTTATTTCGTTTTCGATAACCGTTTCGATCTGTTTTCGCATGTAATAAGGGGAGACGATCAATCTTTTATAGACCGGATGTTTGTGTGTATTTTGCAGAAAATCAAATACTTTCCGGGAATCATCGACCACCTGTTCATCGGTGGTCAGTAACCCGAAGTCGCTATATAGCCTGGTGGTATCTTCGTTGAAATTACCGGTACCTGCGTATACATACCCCCGGCAGCCTCTCCCTTCCCGGCGCTCTATCAGGAGCAGTTTGCAGTGTACCTTCAACTCTTCAAGGCTGTGCACCACCTTTACCCCGCCGTTTTGCAACAGTTCGGTATTGTCCATGTTCTGCCCCTCGTCAAAGCGGGCTTTCAGTTCGACTAAAGCGGTGACCTGTTTACCGTTGCGGGCGGCGCTTAACAGGGCGTGGATCACCTTGGAGTGGGCGGCGGTGCGGTAGAGTGTGATCTGGATGGATTGCACCCGCGGGTCCACCGCTGCTTCGTGCAGCAAGTTGATAAAGTGGTTGAAGGTATGGTAAGGATAACAGAGTAGAATATCCTGTTTGCGGATCACTTTGAGTATGCTGTCGAACGGGTCGATCAGCGGATGCAGCATCGGTTGGGCTTTGGATGCTTCCAGGCCGGCGTGTACGACCGGGAATTTCATCAGGTCGCACAGGCGGTGGTAACGTCCGCCGGGTTCCAACTGTCCGCTCTTCCGGATGGGCAACTGCCGGATAATGGTTTGCAGCACGTCGTCGGGCATGGTGCGGTCGTACACCAGTCTGACCGGGCGCCCCCGTTCGCGTTTGTGCAGTCCCTGGAACATCTTTTCAGACATGCTTTTCGATACATCGTCGTCGAGGGTGAATTCGGCGTCGCGCACAATCTTAAACGTGTAGGCCGTAATGGAGTTGTAACTGAACATGAAGAAGATGTCGTTGAGGAAAAGCCGGATGATGTCGTCCAAAAAGATAACATCGGTGCGCTGTTTTTCCGAAGGCAGCACCACGAACCGCGGACAGGCTTCGCTTACCGGCATTTGCAGGATGGCGTACCGGCTGCCTTTGGCGCTTTTCATTTTGACGGCTAAATAGATCTCTCCGTCGCGCAGAAAGGGGATGTCGATACGTTTGCGCAACAACAGCGGGACTAACCGGATGCTTACCACCGAGTAAAAGTATTGGCGGCAGAACCGGCGCTGTTCCTCGGAAAGTTTCGTTTCGTCGATGACGTATACTCCGTGGCGCTCCATCTCGGAGATGATGCCGGAGTAAGCCGACAGGAAGATTTTACGCGACACTTCCAACCTGCTATCTATCAGCGGCAACAACTCCGAAGCCGTATACCCTCCGCTCAATTTCGGCGGATTTTTATGCTTCAGTTCGGCCAGACGCAGGATGTGTGAGAGCCGTACCCGGATAAATTCATCCTGGTTGTTGGAGAAAATCCCCAGGAAGCGCAACCGCTGCATCAACGGTACGCTTTTGTCGCGCGCCTCTTGCAGAACGCGATCGTTGAATTGGAGCCAGCTCAGCTCCCGGTTGTACAGGTCGCTCATCTATACGAAAGTGGTTAAATGTCTTATAAACAGCTCTTCGGCCAATCCGACCCAACGGCGGAACGCTTCCGTATCGGCGGCGTACCGGGGGATGAACTCCACCAATTTAGAGAGATCGAACTCTTTTGAGATCACTCCGGCGCCCACGGCTGCCGCATCTGCCGCGTTGATCTCCTGCTCGATGTGGGCGGGGATCATCAACACGGGTTTACCCAGATACATCGCTTCGCAGACAGACTCGAACCCGGCCGTGGTGGCATATCCGGCGCATCCCTCCATCAGGGAGAGGAACCGTCGGTCGTGCAGGCGGTGAAAACGCAATCCGCTATCTATCTTCACGCATTCGGGGGCCCCCTTTTTGTCCCAGAAGATGTGCAGTTCCGGTTCCGGGTGCTTTTTGTGCCACGCGCACAACTCGTCGGAGTAAGCGGGGTTCAGCACATAGCCTAAGATATACCCTTTGTTTTCAGGCGCCAATTCAAATACCTCTTTCCGCAGCAAAGGCGGCACGACGGCCATCCGTTCGCGGTAATAGTCTTTCAACGGATAGAAAGAAAGCGCCAATGTTTTGGTGGTCCCTATGGAGCAGAGCATGTTGTTCAGGCGCAGGGCGAACTGCCCTTGGGCGCTTTTGGAGTGATGGGGATAGTCGGGGTGCTCGATCAGGAATTGGTGGGCGATGCTGATGACGGGAACTTTCAGCCGGTGTGTCAGACTTGCGATCCCTGTCAGCACCTCGTAAAAATTGATCACTGCGTCGGGGGCGCACTTTTCAATGCGTCGGGCGATGGTAGAGATGCTCTTTTGCCAACGCACCCATTTTTTCGGGGTGGTATTGACAAGGATCGTCTTGGCGATTTTCCCTTTTTTTCCGCTTTTTCCATAGTCCAGCATGGGAGAATCGAAGGTACGGAGGCGACAACCGATCTGTTCTTCAAAAAAAGGGGGCAGGGTGCGGTTCGGGTTTTTACCGACCAACACTTCCGCTACTTCGTGCCCGTTCCGGCGGAGCATTTGCGCCAATGCAATGGCTTGGGTCAGGTGCCCGCGGCCCTCTCCCTGGACAATGAACAGGTACTTCATGCGGGTAACAGCTGTTTTTTATGCATGGGTGGGGTAGTTGGAAGGGCGTCGGAGTGCTCTTTGCCGGCCCGGTGGATTTCCCAGTTCCCATCGAAATCTTCGGTCAGCGCCGAGAGCGATTCGATCCAGTCGCCGGAATTGAGGTAGGTGATCCCGTCGAACTGCCTGATCTCCGGTTGGTGGATGTGTCCACATATCACCCCGTCGCACTCTTTCTTGCGGGCGATCTCTACGATGTGGTGCTCGAAATCACTGATGTACGACACCGAAGCCTTCACCTTTTTCTTGATCTCGCCGGAGATGGAGTAGTAGGAAAGCCCCTTTTTGATCCGTCTGCGGTTGTAGGCTTTGTTCACCCACAGCAACAGGGAGTACCCGACATCGCCTATCTTGGCCAACCACTTCATCGACGAGGTGATGCGGTCGAAAATGTCGCCGTGCAGCACGTAGTAACGTTTTCCGTTGCTCTCGTACACCCAATCACGTACAACGGAAATGTTCAGGAACCGGAACGGAATGATCCGGTCTAAAAAATCGTCGTGATTGCCTCTGACGTAGATGATCTGGGTGGAGTGGGAGATGTCCAACAGCGCCTTCATGAAATTGGTGTGGCGGCGTTTCCATTTCGTTTTTTTGCCGCGCAGAATGGCCCAACCGTCGATGATGTCGCCGCAAAGGATCAGGGTTTCGCAACTGTTTTTTTTGAGGAACCGGGTGGCTTCTTTTGTTTTAGACCATTTCGATCCTAAGTGTATGTCGGAAAGAACAATCGTTTTGTACTCTCTTTGCATGTAGCCTAAAGTCTTGGTTACAATACAAAGAAACAGACCAATTGTTACACGGTGATTAAATTTCTGTTACGAAAAAAAGTCAGACTGTCAGATCGTTTTGTCTATCTGGTAAATGTTGCGGTCGGACGAGGAGCGGGAGACCAACTCCGCTATAAATCCCGCCAAAAACAGTTGTGTCCCCAGGATGATGCAGACCAGAGCGATGTAAAAATAGGGCATATCCGTAATCAGCGGTGCCTTGATGCCCCGGTGGAGGTAGAGGTATTTGTCCACTCCCAGCCAGACGATAGCGATCAGGCCGATCAAAAAGATCAGACTGCCCAGCGCTCCAAACAGGTGCATCGGTTTCCGGGAAAAACGGGTCATAAAGGAGATGGAGAGCAGATCTAAAAAACCGTTCATAAAACGGCTGAGGCCGAATTTGGTCTGTCCGTATTTCCGGGCCCGGTGTTGCACAACTTTTTCCCCGATACGGGCAAAACCCGCCTGTTTGGCTAAGATCGGAATGTACCGGTGCATCTCTCCGTACACTTCGATGTTTTTAACAACGTCGTTCCGGTAAGCTTTCAGGCCGCAATTGAAGTCGTGGAGCCGGATCCCGGAAAAATGGCGGGCGGTAGCATTGAACAGTTTGGTAGGCAGAGTTTTGGACAAGGGATCGTACCGCTTCTTTTTCCAACCCGAAACCAGATCGAACCGCTCTTCGGTCACCATCCGGTAGAGTTCCGGGATTTCGTCGGGACTGTCCTGCAAGTCGGCATCCATGGTGATCACCACCTGGCCTTGCGCCGCAGAAAATCCGCTCTGCAAGGCGGCCGATTTTCCGTAATTGCGGCGAAATTTGATCCCCCGGATGCACGGATCGGTTTGGTTCAAGGATTCGACAACCTCCCAGGAACGATCCGAACTGCCGTCGTCAACCAGGATGATCTCGTGACTGAACCCGTTCTCTTTCATCACTTTCCCGATCCAGGCGGTCAACTCGGGAAGTGATTCCTCTTCGTTGTACAGTGGAACAACAACCGATATATCCATAATGCTTGCAGATTAGATTTTTCTCCGGAGGTAGATCTTTTCCCCCTCCTGTAAGGGCGTATCGGCATCCAGGTGGTTGAATTTAACCAGACTTTTTAGCTTTACCCCATATCGTTGGGCGATAGATCGCAGATCTTCACCTGCTTTGACCCGGTGGAATTCATACCCCCTCGCGGCTTTGTTCTTCTTTTTTTGCAGGAAAAAATAGTCGCCCGGGGTGAGAATGCTGCCGGGCAGGTCGTTGAAGGCGATCAGTTTTTTGGTCTTCAGGTCGTAGTAGCGGGCAATGTTCTCCAATTTGTCCCCGCTTTTGATCTCCATGCAGGTCAATCCGTTGATCATCTCTTCGCGCTGCCGGTAGTCGGCGAGCCGGTTATCCGCCTGCCTTACCGCTGATTTGGCGCCGGTGCGCTGATTTGTGGAGGATTGCTGCGCCCGCGCTTCGGCGATCGCCTGCTTTTTGACGGGACGGTCGTAGTGAAAGAGCTCCTCCTCTTCGATGATCTTGATCAGCATCTCCGCATATTTCGGATTGGTGGCGTACCCGGCGGCTTTTAACCCTTTGGCCCATCCCTGGTAATCGGTAGCGGCCAACTCAAAAAGGCCGGCATACCGGGGGCGGGAGGTCAGAAATTCGCTGTGGTCTTGCCAGGATTGTTCCGGGTGGGTGTATTTCCGGAAGCATTCGTTGGCTTCGTCGTCGTCCATGTGGAACGAGTCGCCTTCCCAGTTGTGACACTTGATGCCGAAATGGTTGTTGGCTTGCCGGGCCAATTCCGATATGCCGCATCCGGACTCCAGAATGCCCTGGGCTAATTTGATGCTGGCCGGAATGCCCGTCCGCTCCATCTCCCGGACGGCGATCTGTTTGTATTTATGGATAAACTCTTTGCGTTCTTCCCCGTAGACCGGAAAGAACAGAACGGTCAGCAGAAAAATGGCCAGTGCCCGGTAAATGGTCTTCATAATTTTTTCTCGAATGACAGTTTTCGGTTTTTTGGAGATAATCTGTTTTTTAATACTAAAATTTTACGAACTTTACACTCCTTTTACGGGATGTAAAGATAATACAAATTACTTGTGGAGAAAAGAGAACAGACCATAGAATATTTTGAGGGCAAAGATCTGCCCTCTGTGGAATACCGGGAATTGTGCAAAAAAGCGCAGGAGGTGTTGCCGGATGCATACAGTATCTATTCCGGGTTCTCCGTCGGGGCTGCCCTGTTACTGGAAAACGGGGAGGTGATCACCGGGACCAACCAGGAAAATGCCGCTTCGCCCAGCGGAATGTGTGCGGAACGGACGGCTCTTTTCTACGCGGGGAGCCGCTTCCCGCAGGTGCGGGTAAAGGCGTTGGCCATCGCTGCCGCCGACCGGAACGGGCCGGTGAAGGCGTATGTCTCTCCCTGCGGGGCGTGCCGGCAGGTGATGGCGGAATCCATCCGGCGAGGAGGAGATTTCGATGTGATCCTCTGCGGGGAGGAGCGAAGCATCCTGTTGAAGGCTTCGGCATTGTTGCCGTTTCCTTTTAAAATGTAAGATAGTAAGACCAATCAGATAACACAATGGAACAGAAAGAACAGAAGCCGGTATCCCTTCCGGAAAATGCGTACCGGGAACTAAAGCCGGGCGAGGAGTACAAACCTTTGATGCCGGCCGGGCAGAAACCGAAAGAAGTGACCGCCTATTCAGTGACGTTCGGACTGCTCATGGCGGTTGTTTTTTCGGCGGCCGCCGCTTATTTGGGATTAAAGATCGGCCAAGTGTTCGAGGCGGCGATCCCGATTGCCATTATTGCGGTGGGGATCGGATCCCTGACCGGAAATAAGAACATGCTGGGGCAGAATGTAATCATACAGTCCATCGGCGCCAGTTCCGGCGTCATCGTAGCCGGCGCTATTTTTACGTTGCCGGCGCTCTACATCTTAGGGTTAGAGGCGGAGTTTTACCAAATCTTCCTCTCCTCCCTGCTGGGTGGGTTGCTGGGTATTCTCCTACTGATCCCGTTCCGGAAATACTTTGTCCGGGACATGCACGGTAAATACCCCTTCCCGGAAGCGACGGCTACCACGGAGGTGCTGGTATCCGGAGAGAAGAAGGGAAATCAAGCTAAATTGCTGGCGATAAGCGGCCTGATCGGAGGGTTGTACGACTTTTGCATCAGTACCTTCGGTTGGTGGACGGAAAATGTTTCGACCCGGATAGCCGGATGGGGCGAGGTGCTGGCGGATAAAATGAAATTGGTGTTTAAAGTCAACACAGGCGCTGCCGTGCTGGGGTTGGGCTACATTATCGGGCTAAAATACGCCGCCATTATATGTGCCGGATCGTTCACCGTTTGGTTCGTACTGATCCCCTTCCTGAGCCATTTTGCCGGCGGCCTGACCCTGCCGGTGGGCGAAGGGGTGACGACGCTGTTGCAGCAGATGAGCCCGGAGGATATTTTCCGGAATTACGCCCGCCACATCGGCATCGGGGGCATCGCCATGGCCGGCATCATCGGCATCATCCGTTCTTCCGGGATCATCAAACAGGCATTGGGCTTGGCTGTCAGCGAACTGAGTGGTAAGAAATCCACCCTGGAGCAGGTGGAGCGCACCCAACGCGATCTGAGCATGAAGTTGATCCTGGCCGGTTTATTGGCTACCCTCCTGACCACCTTTCTGTTCTTCCAGTTCGGTGTATTGGGGAATATCTTCCAGACGATAGTCGCACTGCTGATCGTCTTTGTCATCTCATTCCTTTTTACCACGGTAGCGGCAAATGCTATTGCCATTGTCGGATCAAACCCGGTTTCCGGCATGACCCTGATGACCCTGATCCTGGCTTCGCTGGTATTGGTCAGTGTGGGGGTGAGCGGGACCGGCGGGATGATGGCCGCCATGATCATCGGCGGAGTGGTCTGTACGGCCCTCTCCATGGCCGGCGGCTTTATCACCGACCTGAAGATCGGCTACTGGTTGGGTACGACGCCGGCCAAACAACAGGCCTGGAAGTTTCTCGGTACGGTGGTTTCCGCAGCTACGGTGGCCGGGGTGATGATTATTCTGAACAAGACATATGGTTTTGTTGGGGAAGGTTCGTTTGCAGCTCCACAGGCCAATGCCATGGCGGCTGTCATCAAACCGTTGATGGAGGGCGGTGCCACTCCCTGGATGCTCTATTTCGCCGGTGCTGCCCTGGCGCTTATCCTGACCATGATCGGTGTGCCTGCGCTGGCTTTTGCCTTGGGGATGTTTATTCCGCTGGAATTGAATACGCCGCTGTTGGTAGGCGGCCTGGTGAGTTGGTATGTCTCTACCCGGAGCAAAGACGAGGCGCTCAACAAAGTGCGCAGAGACCGGGGGACCCTGATCGCTTCCGGCTTCATTGCAGGGGGCGCTTTGATGGGCGTGATCAGCGCCATTTTAAAATACGCCGATTTTGACTGGTTGATGGAGTGGAGCGGGGCAGAATGGCTCGGCCTCTTTATGTATGTGGCTATCATCGGCTATTTTATTGCGGATGCGATGCGGGGTAAAAAAGAGTAGAAGAATTTAAAGAGATACATGTATGGAACTAAAAGAACGTTTTCTGACCTACGTGGGGTTTGACACCCAAAGCGACCCCAAGAGCGAGACCTATCCCTCCACCGACAAACAGTTGGTACTGTTAAAGCATTTGGCGGAGGAGATGAAACAGATCGGCCTGACGGAGGTGGAGATGGACCGGTATGGTTATGTGATGGGCACCCTTCCGGCGACGGTGGGTTTGGAAGAGAAGCCGGTGATCGGTTTTATCGCCCATGTGGATACCAGCCCCGATATGAGCGGGACCGCTGTCAAACCGCAGGTCATCGAACGGTACAACGGAGGGGACATCCGCCTGAACAGCGAATGGGTGATGAAAGCGGAGGAGTTTCCGGAGTTGGCTTTTTACACAGGGCACACCCTGATCACGACGGACGGGACCACCCTGCTGGGGGCGGATGACAAAGCCGGCGTGGCGGAGATTATGACGGCGGCCGAATACCTGTTGGCCCATCCGGAGCTCCCGCACGGAAAGATCCGGATCGGATTTACACCCGATGAGGAGGTCGGGCGGGGCGTAGACCATTTTGATGTACAACAGTTCGGTGCCCGGTTCGCCTATACAGTGGACGGTGGTTTCGAAGGCGAATTGGAGTATGAAAATTTCAATGCGGCCGGAGCTGTTATCCGGGTACAGGGGCGGAACATTCATCCCGGATATGCCAAGGGCAAAATGGTGAACTCCCTGCAGATCCTAACGGAATTGAATGCGATGTTGCCTCCCTGCCAGCGGCCGGAGCATACGGAAGGATACGAAGGTTTTTTCCACCTGGTCGCCATGGATGGAGGCGTGGAAAAAGCCTCTTCAGAGTATATAATCCGGGACCACTCCCGCGAAAAATTTGAAGAGAAAAAACAATTTATCCGGGACGTAGCCGATTTCCTGAACCGGAAATACGGAGCGGGTACGGTGGAGTTGATCCTGACCGATCAGTACTATAACATGCGTGAAATGGTGGAACCGCATCCGGAAGTAATTGCCAAGGCGGAACAGGCCATGAAAGAGGCGGGCGTAACACCTTTGGTCCGGCCCATCCGCGGAGGAACGGACGGCTCCCGTCTCTCATACATGGGGCTTCCCTGCCCGAACCTGTTCACGGGCGGTATGAATTTCCACGGAAAGTACGAATACTGTTCCCTGAATACCATGCAGAAAGCAGTGGAAACGCTGGTGAATTTGGCCGTATTGTGGGGGCGCTGATTTTTTAGCACCTCAGAAACGGACGAAGGATCGACCGGATCTCCGACCAGAAACCGCCGCCGGAGCAGCACGCTTTTTCGGCGGCGCTTCTCTGTTTGGATAAGAACCACCCGACTACTCCGGAGAGCAGCAGGTTTCCGCTGTTGTGGCGGGCGTATTCCCATCCCTCCTTGAGCATGCGCTCCTCCTGTCGACAGAGGCGACGCAACTCTCTTTTCCGCTCGTGGAGTTGCTCCAGTGGGTTCTTATAGTGGTTTTTTTCTTTCAGTTCAAAGCTCATGGGGCAGGGGTGTTATTCGGTATCGTCGTCGTTTTCTTCTTTCTCCAGAATCGCCTTGATAACGGTGTTCATGACGTTTGTCCGGATTTTTTTCTTCAGTACCAACATCAGTAACGCCAGTAGCACGTAAATCCCGAATACGGCTAAGAATCCCAAACTCAGACAGTTCCATAATTCTCCCAGGAAAAACGCCAGGGTCAGGAAAGCAAAGAGGATTCCAAAAACCATCAGGATCACCAGAACAAGGCTTTGAGAAAGGATCGCAATCAATTTTGCAATCCTTTCGTAAGCGTTCAGTTTCAGAAGCTCCAGTTGCATGCCTGTGTAGTCCAGGATGCGGTTTTTCAGCTCTTCCAACAGTTCTCCGGGTTCTTTTCCCATAACGGATTATTTTTTGGACGATGTGTTGCGGTGTGGTGTGGCATGATGCAACTTTTCTCCCAGGCATTCTGCCGCCTCTTCTGCTGCGTGCATCTTCTCTTTTGCCTTTTGCGTCAGTTCATCGGCTTTCTCCTTTGCTTTGTCGGCAAATTGGTGCATGCCGTCTTTCACTTTCTCGTTCATCTCCTCCCAGCACTTCCGTATGGAGTCTTTGTTTTTGACGATCAAATAGGTTGCACAAGCTCCTACCAAGGCGCCGAACAGCAGGCCGGTGACTAAATGTCCGTTTGAATTTTCGTGTCTCATATCGTTTGTATTTTGGTTGTTAGTTACACCCATTTAAACGCGATGGGTGTGAAAAAGTTACGGCTGTCGTCGATGCCTCAAATCTTTAAGTGGCTGACCTAAAGGGCTTATTTGAGAATAGTTACAATAAAGTATTGTGCAATTATACTAATAATTGACAACAAATGCAAATAGTTTCTCATCGAAGCTATTGGCGACCGACATGCTGGGTTGTAAGAGAGAAAGAAAATATGTACTATTGCACTACATTTACGTAGTTATGAAGAAAATCATGTTGTTTTTAAGCTTTCTGGGGGTTGCGTGTGCAGGCCGGATAACGGATGACGGATTGCCGGGACAGGCAGCGGCATTGCAGGAGCACTCCCTCCGTTTTGATACTGTGGGGAACAGTTACTACAGCGGCGGACTGATCGGCAACGGCCGGTTGGGCGCATCCATCTACGGGGTGGGGGGTGATACCCTGTGTTGGGAGTTGGGCTCCACCGAGGTGGTCGACCACCGGCAGGGCACAGGGACGGATGATGGGCTCTACAACAAATGCCGCCTGCCGATCGGGAAATTACTGTTGCCGTTGGGAGAAAACCCGTCGAATTTGATTACAGACCTTTACAAAGCAGAGGTACGGGGAGAGGCGGGGAGAGTAAAGTGGAAAAGTTGGGCGCCGGCGCACCTGCAGGTGCTGTTGGTGGAGCTTTCCGGCGATGAAGAGTTGCCGGAGTTCCTGTTCCGGCCGGAAATCTCCCAAAGCCCCCGGGCCATTTACAGCAAAGCGCACAGCAAAAACATGCCGGAAGGTTACCGCCCCAACCCGGATCCGCTCCGCCTGGTGTCGGGGGAGTACCACATCAACAAACAGCCCCTGTTGGCGGGCGGGGAGTACACCACGGTATGGCGCGTAACAGAGACGAACGAAAAAAAAGTGCTTTGGCTCTCCATAGCTTACTCCCGCACGGATACCGCTACGGAACGGAAAGCGATAGCCGATATCGAAGCAGCGATGGCGGAACCTCTTGAAACCGTCCGGAAAAGGCACACAGCGTGGTGGAGCGATTTTTACGCGCGCAGCTACGTATCGGTCGGGGAGAAGAAGTTCGACTCCTTCTTTTGGAACCAAAAATACAAATTGGGGTCTGCCACCCGAAGCGACGCACTCCCCATAGACCTGATGGGGCCCTGGTACCACAACCGGACCCCCTGGCCGGCCATTTGGTGGAACCTGAACATCCAATTGACCTACTCGCCGCTCTTCGCCCTCAACCATTCGGACCTGGCCCTTCCGCTCTGCGACATGTTGGACGCGAATGTCCGTAACCTGATGCAAAACGTGCCGGGGCCCTGGCAAAAAGAGGCCGCCGCTATCGGCCGTACCAGTAGTTACGACTGTTTGGAGAAGGTAGGCGACGAACATGGATTGCTACTGTGGACACTCTTCTATTACCGGAAATACTGCCTGTACGAAAACGATGGGGAGCGTTTGGAACAGAAGCTCTTTCCCCTGCTGAAACTCTCCGTTAACTACTACCGCTACCTGCTCTCGGAAGGAGCCGACGGTCATCTCCACATGCCTGTCAGTTTTTCGCCGGAGTACGCCCGCGCAGCGGATTGCAACTTTGAACTGGCTTTGCTGCGGTGGGGGTGTGAGACGTTGGTAACGATCGACCGGGCGTTGGGCATCAACGACCCGCTCCTGCCGGAGTGGCAACGCATCCTGGAAAAATTGGCCCCTTATCCTGCGGACGAGGACGGTTTTCTGATCGGGAACGGCGTCAAATTGACCTCGACGCACCGCCACTACTCGCACCTGCTGATGATCTACCCGCTGTCCAACTACCCGTTGGATACGGAAGAGAACCGGGAGATGGCCATACGCTCCATGCGCTATTGGCTGAGCTTCCCGACGAGGGGCTACACCGGTTATACCTATTCGGGCGCCTCCTCCATGTACACCCTGCTGGGAGATGGCGAAAATGCCCGGAAGCACTTAGAGGTGGTGCTGGACCGCTACCTGACCCCGAACACCCTCTACCACGAGGCCGGTCCGGTCTTTGAAACGCCGATGTCCGCGCTGGCTTCCATGACGGAGATGCTGATACAGAGCAAAGATTCCGTCATCCACCTTTTCCCCGCATTGCCTGCGAAGTGGCAGGACATCCGCCTGCAACGGATGCAGACGGAAGGCGGCTTTGAGGTAGGGGCCGTGCGGAAAGCCGGCGTATTGAAAGAGGTGACCATCGCGAACAAACGGGGCGGGAATTGCATCCTGGCCTGCGGTGAATCGCTCGAAGGGGTGCGGGTAGAAAATGCCGAGTACTCCGTTTTGCCGGATAATAAACTTCTGTTGGCCATTCCGGAAGGCCAAACGGCCCGATTGCTGTTCCGGTAAAAAATACAACGTATGAAAAAAGGATTCCTCTTGTGGATGGCGTTTTTCGCCGGTATTGCCCGTTGTTTTGCAGACGGCGGGGAGATGCTGTTGGTCAAAGAGCGGATCCGGGAGTCCTACTACCGGGTGTTGAACGATGCTCCGGAGATCCGGGAGGAGATCCGGAACCTTCTGGAACAGTCGGACAACCCCGACATCATGATCCGGGAGTTGAAAGAGGGCAGCACCCCCCAACAAGCGGAGCGTTTGATGCACACCCTGCGCCCCGAAGGTTCCTGGGGCGACATTGACTACGCCGACCAAAGCCGGAGCGGATGGGCGCCCTCCTACCACGCGGACCGTTTGCGGACGATGGCGGTAGCGTACAGCGACCCGGCCTCGCCGCTCTTCCGGGACCGGGCGCTCTCGAAAGCGCTGCACCGCGGACTGGCCTGGTGGTTTGCCGGCAATTTCCGCTGCCCAAACTGGTGGTACAACCAGATCGGTGTACCCAAAATGATGGGAGCGGTTTTTTTGCTGCTGGAAGCCGAACTGGGCGGAGAAGAGTTGCAGCACGCCATCCAATACATGGAAAACTCCCGCTTGGGGCAAACCGGACAGAATAGCGTCTGGTTGGCCGAAAATGTACTGGTCCGCTCGCTGTTGCAGGGGGACGAGGAGTTGTTTTTACGCGCCCGCGCCGCCATCCTGAAAGAGCTCCGCATCCACGAAACGGGCGAAGGCATCCGTCCCGACTACAGCTTCCACCAGCACGGGCCGCAACAGCAATTCGGCAACTACGGCCTCGCCTTTGCCAACACGGAAGCCTACTGGACGCGGATGTTCAACGGAACAAAATACGCCTTGACGGAGGAGCAACTCGCCGTGTTGCGCAACTACCTGTTGCAGGGGATGCGGTTCACCGTCTGGAATGGGTTTATGAATGTGGGCGCCTGCGGCCGGCAACTCTTCCGGGGCTCCCTGCGGGGCAAAGCCCTTTCGCTGGGAAAGGCGGTACGGAATATGCAAGAGGCCGACACGGCGTACCGGAAACAGTACGAAGCATTCTACCATACCGATATTGCCGCAGGCACACGGCGGAATGTTTCGCGATGCCGCACAACGGGTACCCGTTTTTTCCCCTTTTCGGATTACGGCGTTTACTGGTCGGACAAGTGGGGGGCGGAACTGAAATTAAGTTCTTCCCGGGTGATCGGTTCCGAAACCGTCAATTCGGAGAACCTGTTGGGGAAATACCTGGGGATGGGGGCGCTCTTCCTCTATAGGACCGGCTCGGAATACCGGGACATCTTCCCGGTCTGGGACTGGACCAAATTGCCGGGGGTAACGGCTTATGATACCGAAGCGCTTTTTCCCGGTAAGATCGGCGCAGCCACCTACCGGAATGAACATGCATTTGTTGGCGGCTTGTCGGGCCACGGCCCGAGCGGAGGTGCAGCGATGGTGGTAAAGAGTGATGGACTTACCGCCCTGAAATCGTGGTTTTTCCTGCTCGATACGGTTGTATGCCTCGGGAGCGGCATCCGCGGAGAGCAACCGTACCGCATCACCACGGCCGTGGAGCAAAAAAACGGGGGCGCTCCGGTAACGGTTCTGGAAGAATATAAGGGGCAGCCGATCGCCTGTCGGTACGACAAGATAGTGTACGCCTCGCTGGACAACCAACCGTTGCGGATCAGTGCGGACACGTCCACCGGTAATTGGAACCGGGTGGCCGCCTTTTACGACACCACGGAGGTGCGGAAACCGCGCTTTACCCTCTGGTTCGATCACGGCGTAGCGCCCGCTTCCGCGTGTTACGCCTATGCGCTTTTTCCGGGACAAGAGAATGTGGTGTCAAAACCGCGTATCATCCGGCAGGACGAACAGGTACACGCTGTTCAAATGGGCAAATACCTCCAATGCGTCTTTTTTCAACCCGATTCGCTGCTATTAGCGGAAGGTGTCGTACTGCGTGTCGACCGCCCCTGTATCGTGCAAATGATACAGAAGTTGCCGGTTTCAAAGGGAGAGTATCAGCTTGCCTTGTGTGATCCCTCCTGGCAGGAAGAGACCCTTATGTTTACTTTAACGGGAAAATGGCAGGGCGAAGAATGCCGCTACGAACCCGCTTTCGATCGCACCCGCATGACCATTGATGTCAGACAGGCGCAAGGCAAAACTTTTTCCTTTCCTTTGTTGCGTCTCGAATAGCCGCAAAAACAGAGAACCCCGGCTAAACCGGGGTTCTCTGTTTTCAGATCTGCCGATCAGATAATTTTAAACCCGAGTGTAAAGTTAAAAGCGCTGGGGCCTTTTACGTCATTCTGGAATTTCTTGAAAGATTTTTCGTAATCCATATCAAAGGTGATTTTCCATACATCAACGCCCAAACCAACCTTTCCATTCCACATCACCTTGTCGTTATCTGCTTTAAATGCACCGAGATCCTTGATTTTCAATTTGCCGGTAAAAGAGGCCACGGGCCCTGCAAACAATCTGAGCTTCACCACCGACAGGTCGACAAAAGGGATACCGAGCATCACCGGAATGTCAAACGAATCATACTTGACTCTTCCATAACCTGTCCCGTTCCCCTGGATATTCCCGTTGTCAATTTTCGTTTCGCTTTCCCGGTGGCTGTAGTTCAGGGAGGGTTCCACGTAGATCGGTCCCAGGTTGATCCGCCCGAAAAGGCCGACCATAAACCCGGTCTTGGCGGAAGATTTCAGATAATCAATAGGTCCGGAGCTGCTCCGGTCCACCTTAAGTTTGGTGTTTGAAACTCCGCCGTGAATCCCGAAATTTATGGGAAGCTGCCCGAATACAGAAAAACAGCAGAGACATACTGCCGATAAAAGAATGATTTTTTTCATAGCTGTGTATAATTAAAGATAAATATTCCGTTTAAACTCCGAGAGGATGATGCCGGTAGCCACCCCTACGTTCAACGACTCAGAACCCGCTTCCGCGCCGGAAAAATCCGGGATGGTGAGCCGTACATCCATCCGTTCTTCCAATGCTTCACCGATTCCCTTTCCTTCGTTCCCCATTACAATAAATCCCTTGTTTTTCAAGGTTGTCCGGTAAATGACACTCCCCTTCAGAAAGGTGCCGTAACACAGAAAATCCTCGCTCCGGAAGCGGTCGACCAACTCCTCCAACTCCGTGTAACAGGTATGCACCCGGAAAACCGCTCCCATACTCGCCTGCACCGCCTTCGGATTAAAAGCGCCGGCACAATCCCGGTCGCAAAACACGTAGCGCACTCCGAACCAGTCGGCGACCCGGAGGATCGTCCCCAGATTACCGGGATCCTGTATGCCGTTCAACACCAGCGAAAGGCTCTCCCGCACCTCCTCCTCTTGCCACTTCCATTCGGGGATCTCCACCAGGGCCAACACCTCCGGAACCGATTGAAATCCGGAAAGTCCCTCCATCTCCTTTGGCGTAACCTCCATTAGGTTTATACGGGAAGAAAGTACGGACGGGTTGCGTTCGATCCAGGCGGGAGAGGCCAATATCCGCTCCACGTGTAAATCCGAACGCAACAGCTCTTCTACCAACTTTTCCCCTTCTGCTTTGAACAGATTATATTTCTCCCTGAATTTCTTTTTTTCGAGACTTTGGACTATTTTTGTTAGTTGTTTGCTAAGCATGTGCTGTTGATGAACCGTTGTGCCTGTCGCCCCTCATATCCGGGCCATGCGAGGTGAAAATCAGGGCAAAAATAATAACATTTTCGTTCATTGGTAAAATATTCCGGATATAAGATACTCTCCATACTTTTGATTGGTTTTGTATGCGCCTGTTCTCCAGTTAGATACATTGCAGATGGAGAGTATTTGTTGAACAGGGTCGCCATACGGACAGAAGGAAAGGCGGCGAGCCGGGCGGAGTTGAAAAAAAACATCCGGCAGAAACCCAATACCCGGATATTGGGCGTGGCCCGTTTTCACCTGGGATTGTATAATCTGAGTGGAAAAAACGAGGAGAGGCGGCTCAACCAGTGGCTCCGGAACATTGGGGAGGCGCCGGTCGTCTACAACCATTTTATGACGGACAGAAGTGTCATACAGATTGCCGACTATCTCAACAACAAGGGGTATTACCAGGCACAGGTCTCCGATACGGTCTGGTTCCGGAAAAAAAAAGCGTTTGTGGAATACCGGATCCGGCCGGGGGAACAGACCCGTATCGGGGAGTTTGGATATGCCAACCACTACCCGTATATCGGGAATACCCTGAAAGATACCGCCCGTTTGATGAAAGAGGTATTGCAGGATTCGGCCAATACCCTGATCCGGCCGGGGACCTCCCTGGACACGGATCTGATGGAACAAGAGCGGGAGCGGATCACACGCATGTTGCGGGAAAAAGGGTACTTTAACTTTTCCAAAAATCTGATCCAATACTATGCAGATACCGCGTATCATCCGGACGGCTTGCAGGCCCGGTTGTTGCTGAGTGTGACGGACACCCCTCCGGATACGGTGGCTTATAGCCGGTACACCATCGGCAAGATCCGGATCCGCTTCGACCACGATCCCTTGCTTGCTTATCCCGACGGGACGGATGGGCGCCGCGATACCACCTACCGGGAGTACGACATCTCTTTTCGGGACGGATGGAAGATCAAACCGAAATTAATCGTAGAAACACTTCAATTCCAGGAGGGAGAACTCTACAACGTCAAAAAAGTGGTGGATACCTATTCCCGTCTGCAAAGTCTGAACCTCTTTAAATTCATCAACATTGCTTTTCGGGAAACCGGCGACAGGGAGTTGGAGTGCGAGGTGCAACTGACCGGCATCAAACGGCAATCCTACAACATTTTTCTGGAGACCACTCACAACTCCGGAAACATCGGCTTGGGAGGGAACCTGACCTACAACCACCGCAACCTCTTTCGAAGCGGAGAGAACCTTACCCTGAGTGTCTGGGGAGCGTTGCGAAAAGAGCAGGTATCCAAAGAAGAGGTTTTTTTCAACACAACAGAGATGGGAGCGGAGTTGAAACTGACTACGCCCGAATTCTGGCTTCCGCTTTTCAGGATGGAAAATTTCCGGCGGAATTTTAACCCCCGTACGGCTGTTTCCCTCTCCTATACGTACGAAAAGACGCCATATTACAATCGTCAGATCGCCAATGCAAAATACGGTTATTTGTGGCGCCGGTACGATAAGAAATGGCTCTACAATTTTGATCTGATCGACCTGAATTATGTGCAGATGAAGGATGTGGACGCCGGTTTTATCGAGGGGCTGCAAAACGAATACGTCAAAAGCGCCTACAAAAGCCACTTGATCTTTTCCGCCAATTTTTCCGGAACTTTTACCGACCGGTTGCAGGAGGGAGCGGGAAGCTACCACTATTTCCGCTGGAACCTGGAATCTTCCGGAAACCTGTTGCAGGCGACTACCCTGCTCTTAGACATCCCCCATACAGCGGACGAAAACACTTCAAGCACTTACCGGCAAGTGCTGGGCGTCCGGTTCGCCCAATTTGCCAAAGCCGACGGTGAATACCGGTATCACTACTACATCAACCGGGCCAATACATTGGTCGGCCGTTTTTTTGCCGGGTGCGCCTACCCGTATGGAAACTGGAAAACATTGCCTTTTGAAGAGGCGTATTACGGTGGGGGAGCGAATGGAATTCGCGCCTGGCAATCCCGGACATTGGGCCCCGGTTCCTACATACCGGAAGAAAAATACCCGAACAGTGTGGGAGATTTCAAATTAGAAGCTAATTTAGAGTACCGTTTCAAACTCTTTTGGGTGTTGGAAGGAGCACTCTTCCTGGACGGCGGGAATGTGTGGAACATCACCCCGTACGAAAACCGGCGGGGGGCTAAACTGGGCAGTGATTTTTACAAACAGATCGCACTGGGTACCGGGGCCGGCCTTCGCTTAGACGCCAATTTTTTCCTCTTGCGGTTCGATTGGGGGATCAAAATGAGGGATCCCGCCCGGGAGGAGGGAAAACGATTTGTATTGATTGAAAACGGCAGATGGATGCGAAAAACCGTGTTTAACATCGCCATCGGTTATCCGTTCTGACAAACGATAAAAACATAATACTATGGTATCGACAATTCTTGTATACGCCTCTCTGCTCTTTCAAATAGTAGCGGCCGCTATTGCGATCAGTCTTTTTAAGCGCACCAAGTTCAACGGTTCGTGGATCTTGATCTCCACCGGTTTTATTCTAATGGTGGTTTCCCGGATCGTGGACTTTTTGCCCGCTGCCTATCCGGAATACACGGACGAATTGGCCATTTTCCAGCGTTGGCTCACCTTTGTTATTTCGGCTGTGTTCGTGGTAGGGGTTTTTTACATCCGCAAGATCTTTCAATTTATGCGGCGGGTGGATGCCATTCGCAAAGAGGCCGAAAACAAAGTGCTGTCGGCCGTGATCCGGACAGAGGAGCAGGAACGGCGGCACTTCGCCAAAGAGTTGCACGACGGGTTGGGCCCCCTGTTGAGTGTCGTCAAGATGCTGGTGTCCGGATTGGGCGGACAGCACCCGGCGGAGACCGACGCCCCCATCCGTCAGAACCTGCGCCAGGCAGTGGACGAAGCCATCGTGTGCGTCCGGGATATATCGGTCAACATCAGCCCGCACATCCTGGACAATTTCGGACTGCGGGAAGCTGTCGATGCTTTTGTAAAGCGGTTGCGCCCGGCGGAAGGGATCGACATCTCCTTTGATACCAATATCGGCAACCGGCGTTTTTCGTACAATACGGAGGTGATCATGTACCGGGTCATCTGTGAACTGATCAATAACACCCTGCGCCACGCCGAGGCAAAGCGGATCGAGATCAAATTGGAGCAGGCGGATAAAACCCTGCGCTTAGCGTACAACGACGACGGGATCGGTTTCAACGTCAACCGGGAAGCGACCCGGTACGGCATGGGACTGGACAACATGCGCCACCGCCTGCGTTCCGGGAACGGCGACCTGGAGATCGAGAGCGAGCGGGGAAAAGGGATGCAGGCCCGCGCCTTTTTAAAAATCTGACCCTTTGTAAGAGCTTGCAAGTATGGAAAAATTGAAAATCTACTTGGTAGACGACCACAAAATGTTCCGGGAAGGGTTGAAACTTCTCCTCTCCGCGCAGGACTTTGTGGCGCAGATTTACGAAGCCTCCGACGGGAAGGAGTTTGTGGAGCACCTGCCTGTGTCGGATTGCGATGTGGTACTGATGGACATAGAGATGCCGGGCATGAACGGCATAGAGGCCACGCGCAAAGCATTGCAACGGAAACCCGGTCTCAAGATCATCGCCCTCTCCATGTACGGGGACGAACGGTATTACTACGAGATGATCGATGCCGGGGCAAAAGGGTTCGTCCTGAAAAATTCCGGCATAGAAAATGTCCTTGCAGCCATCCGGAAAGTGGCGGCCGGAGAGAACTTTTTTTCGGAAGAACTCCTGTTCAATATCCTGAACAACATGCGGGAGCACCAGAAAACAGCAGCGGTTTTGCCGGAAAACGAACTCTCCGACCGGGAGTTGGAGATCCTGTACCACGTATGCAAAGGAGAGTCGAACCAAGAGATCGCAGACGCCCTGTTTATCAGCAAGCGTACGGTAGACAAACACCGGGCCAACCTCCTCAGCAAAACCGGTTGCCGGAACACCGCCGCTTTGGTGATGTATGCCATCCGGAATAAAATCATCCGTATAAACGATTGATCCGGAAACATTTCGTGATTTCGCCCGGTATAATGCATATCCGGGAAGCCGGCACAGAGCATGAAAAAATTTTTTAAATATTTGGGGGGTGTCCTTCTGTCCTTGGTGGTACTGTTGTTGTTGCTACCTGCAACACTCTACATTCCCGCGGTACAGCGTTATGCATTGGACAAAGGATTGGCTTATGTGCGGGAGACACTCCGGATGGAAGCGCAGGTGGAACATTTCGACCTGACTTTTCCCTTCGACCTCCGGATGGAGAAAGTATACCTTGGAAAAACAGCCGGAGATACGTTGGCCTACGTGGGAAATTTTCGTCTGGACATCAGCCTGGCCGGATTGTTGAGAAAGCAGGTGCGGGCTACACAATTGTTATTACAGGAGACCCGGATGCGCTGGGCGAACGATTCCACCGGGATGGGCATACGGGTGGACGTACCGGAATTGGAGATTCGCGCTGCCCGTTGGAGGCCCGGGACCAAACGGGCGATGGTCCAGAGCGTGAACATATCCGGCGGAAAGGTGGAATTTACAGGGGCTACCTCCTCCCTGCCGGACACCACGGAAGGAGCCGGATTCGATTGGCAATTTCTGGTTCGGTCGGTTGAATTGAAGGAGGTAGACTACCGCATGCAGATGCAAAGTTTACCGCTCTTACAGGCCGGATTGGCAGAGGGAAGGATCCGGAACGCCGCATTGGATTTGGGAAAGCAACAGGTACAGGTCCGGGAGGTGGAACTGAAAAGGGGCGGCTGTACCATCGAGTTGGCTTCCGGGAGCGATATCCCGGAAGAGGATATACAGAGACAGACCGGAGCGGACACCTCCGGAGATTGGACAGTGGAGGCGGATCGATTGGACCTGGAGCAGTTTTCGTTTGAAATGGCCGGCCTTTCCGACGGAAAAATAGAGATCGAATTAGCAGACATCGGGCTTACATTGAAAGAGGTATACAACCGGGGGACGGCTGTCCGGGCCGGTTTAGAGCAGCTTCGATTGGTACGCCCGCAGGGAGGGGAGATCAGCGAAATGAAGGCGGAAGTCGACCTGGATACAGTACACACCCGGTTGACCGGATTGTTGCTCCGCACCCCCCACTCATCGCTTCGTTTGGATGCTACGGCAGAGACGGGGATCACCGATCTGCCGGGGCAAAATCCCATAGCGGTCAATCTGACCGGAACGGTAGGTTCCGGAGATGTGCGCTTGTTCCGGCCGGAATTGGCTGCCGGCTGGAAAACAGCCCGGATCGATGCGGATCTTTCCTACCACCCCGACCTTCTTCGAATCAATCGGTTGAACGTTGCCATCCCGGAGTGCATAACCTTTGCGGCCAATGGCGATCTGTCCGGATATACCCGACCGGAAAAACTCAACGGCCGGGTACACGTGAAAGCAAAAACAGGCGATCCCCTCTTTTGGCATCCCTTCCTGGGCGACACCTTCACGGTTCCGGCCGGGCTTTTACTGACGGCCGATCTGGAAGCTTCGGACGGCGTCGTACGTCCCCGGATCAACCTTTGCCGGCAGGAGGGCTGCGCAGATATAACCGGTTCCTACTCTTTTCCCACCACCGGGTACAACCTGCACCTGAAAACAGAAAATCTCGATCTGGGGGCATTCCTTCCGGACCAACCGTTGGGAGCGCTTACCGCGGAACTGTACCTGAGAGGGATCGGATGGCAACCGGAGACGGCCCGGATCGGCTTTTTGCTGGAATTGGAAAAAGGGGAGTACCGGCAGCATGCCTATCACGATATTCGCCTGCTGGCACACCTGAGAGAGTCCCATTTGGAAGGTATCTTGCGCAGCAGGGATTCCGCCGCCCTGCTGAATCTTCGTTTTGATGTAGTATCCTCGAATGGTGGCTACAACGGGCGTGTGGAAGGAAAAGCGGAACGGATCGACTTGCAGTCATTGCACTTTGCAGATACAGCGTTGCAAGTAGCCCTCCATCTCTCTTTGGAAGGAGAGACCGGCCGGGATACCCTATGGGCGACGGCGTTGCTTGACTCGCTCCGGATCAACGAAGGTGGAGGATTTTACGAATTGGGGAAAACAGAACTCCGATTGGCCGGACAGCCGGAACAAACCACGGCCAGTCTGACCTCCGGGGATCTGCAGGCAACCTTCCGGGCAGATACGGCATTCCTGGCTTTTGCGGCGTGTGTCGGGAACTGGACGGATCTGTTGCAGGGGCAGATCGCGGAACGAAAAATAGACCTGCAACAACTGGCGGATACGCTGCCCCCCTTTCGCTTCGAGTTGAAGAGCGGCTTCCGCAATGCGCCGCTACTCTATTTGGACACCAAAGGGATCTGGTATAAAAACCTGTATGCCGAGCTGGGTAACGAAACAGCAAAGGGATTTTACGCTCGGATAGGAGCGGAGGATCCGGTTATAGAGAACATGGAGGCCGATACCCTGGCTTTTGTACTGGACCAGCAGGGAAGCGAAGCGGATTATTCCCTGCAGATTTATGGGCCGCAGGGATTGCCGGACGATTTCCACAGTTTGCGACTCTCTGGCCGCCTGCTCGCCGACGGATTGGAAGCGGCCTTCCGGCAACAAGACCGGAAAGAAAAAAGTGTCATCGAAACGGGAATCTCCCTGACCATGCGCGACAGTTCTTTGCAGATTAGCCTCTTCCCGGAGAATCCGGTATTTGGGTACGTCCCGTGGACGCTGAACGAAGATAACCGGATCATCCTCTATCCCGATCACCGGATCCGGGCCGACCTGGCCCTCTCTTCCGGAGAGCGCCGGATTCGTTTGCAATCACAGGAAAATGCCGAAGGCGTGCCGGAAAAATTACAATTGCAGGTACAGAAGATCGATCTGTCCGCCCTGTCCACCTGGTTACCCCTGCTTCCCCGGTGGGGCGGGAACCTCAATTTGGATATGCTGGTGTACGAAGAGGCGTCGGCGTTGGTGGGGAACGGCCGGATCGAGTTGGAAAATTTCTTTTACGAACAGAAACAAGTAGGGAGTATACAGGTAGATATGAACTACCGGGGAACAGATCATTTATCTCACCACACGGCCGGTTTGCAATTGATGATCGACGGGATTCGGCGTTTGGCTGCCGACGGGGAGGTGGTGACAGCTTCGGGGAATCCCTCGCTTCGGGTAGATGCGGACATCCCCTCCTTGCCGCTGCAGGCAGTTTCCGCTTTTGTGCCGGATGGTTTGGTCGATCTGGAAGGCGACCTGCACGGCGACCTGAAAATACGGGGAACATTGGAGGCGCCGGAAATGGATGGCGGTTTTTCGTTCCGGAATACCCGGATCACTCCCGTCACATTGGGAACCTCCTTTGCGGTGGACTCTTCCCGCTTGCCGATACAGAGCGGAGAGGTGACTTTCCGCAATTTCTCCCTCTTATCGGCCAACAAACAACTGATGAGGGTCAACGGAACGATCGATTTGACCCCGTTGGACCGGATGAAGGCCGACCTGTCGGTTTCCGCCCGGAATTTCCAGGCGGTCAATGTCCGTTCCAACCCCCGTTCACTGGTTTTCGGGAAAGCCTATACAGACGTGAACATGACGCTTAAAGGCGCTTTGACACAGTTGGCCATGACCGGCAATGTCCGCATACTCAACAACACCGATGTGACATACGTTATGCGGAATTCCACTCCGGAACTGCGGGACCGCTCCATAGATCTGGTGCGTTTCCTTTCGTTCGACGATACGCTCCGGCCGCATCACAGAAGAGCGCAACAGATACAGGCCCAGAACAGCAGCGGCAGCTTTACCATGCAACTCTACGTGGACATCGCGGAGGCGGTGCGCGCCCACATCAACCTGTCGGAAGAGGGAGATAACCAGGTACAGATACAGGGAGGAGGCAACCTGATGTTTGCCATGAGCCCGGAAGAGGGAAATACGCTCTCCGGCAGGTACAGCCTGAACGGAGGAACCGTCCGGTACACAGTACCCATTGTCGGTGCCAGGACATTCAACATCCAAAACGGCAGCTATTTAGAGTGGGCGGGGGAATTGGGAAACCCCACACTGAACATCTCGGCCGGAGAGTCGATGCGGGTCAGCATCAGCGAAGAGGACCAGGAGTCCCGTATGGTCAACTTTATTGCCCTGATCCGGATAGAGGGTGATTTGAACCGGCCGGAGGTGACATTCGACCTGGATGCGCCGAACGACCAGGATATCCGGAACCAACTGACGACATTATCGTCGGAAGAGCGTACCAGACAAGCCATGAACCTGTTGGTATACCGGAATTATTCAGGCCCGGGAACCGTGAGTACGGGCAGTTCGGCCAACAACACCCTCAACAACTTCCTCGCCGGCGAATTGAACCAGTGGTCGCGGAAGTATTTGGGCGATGTAGGGCTGACGTTCGGGATAGACAGTTACAACCGCGTCGGTGAAGAGGGGCAGGAGGTGACCCGTACCGACTACTCTTACCAGTTTTCCAAACATCTTTTCAACGACCGGATCAACGTAAAGATCGGCGGGCGCATCTCTACAGACGGAGAGCCGGGAAGAGGCATCGAACAGAATCTGGTAGGCGACATCGCCATCGAGTATGCCCTGACCCCCAACCGGAACTGGTTCCTGAAAGCATTCCGCCAGACCAATTACGAAAGCGTGCTGGAGGGAGAAGTGACGCAAACCGGGGTGGATGTATTGTTGCGAAAAAGTTTTAACCGGGTCCGGGATCTCTTTACCCGGAGATCCAAACGAAGAAGAGTGCTATCCCAAGATGAATAGATACACATACATACCCTGGAGCCGGTTGTTCGTTCCGTCACTCCTGTTCCTGTTAACGGCCTGTTCCACCACCCGGAAATTGGGAGAGGGGGAAGTATTGTATACAGGCGTGAAAAAGATCCGGGTAGAAACGCCGGAAAAATTCAAATTGGAGGGCAAGCAAGGCTCTGCGTTGAAGCAACCGCTTTCCGTCCCTCCGAACAACCCGTTGTTCGCTCCTTACATCCGCACGCCTTTCCCGGTTGGATTGTGGGTGTACAACTGGGATGTTCCGAAAGAAAAAGGCTTGAAAAGCTGGCTTTATAAAAAATTGTCCCAAAAGCCGGTACTGATCTCCGCCGTACAGCCGGAACTACGGGTACGCATGGTGGAAAATACGATGAAAGACTACGGTTTTTTCGGAACACAGGCATCTTACGAGGTGATCCCGAACAAAAGAAATCCGAAAAAAGCAAAGATCAGCTACCGGGTCATCCTGCCGCAGCCGGTCCGTTACGATACGATAGCACTGGCAAAATGGCCGGCTGGGTTGGACACCTTGCTGCGGCGGTCCATGGCGCTGACCACCATGAAGCCCGGCGACCAGTACGATATCAACATCATGGAACAGGAACGGGAACGGATCACGACGACTTTCCGGAACCGGGGCTATTACTACTTTCAACCCAATCACATCGAATTTCTGGTAGACACCAACCGGGTAAAGGGAAAAGCGGATGTCCGGATCGCCCTGAAACAGGGAGTTCCGGAGGTAGCTCTTCACCCATACCGGATCAAGGAAGTGCAGGTTTTGCTGACGGGAGATAGCCGGAGGGCCCGTCCGGATACCCTGATGTACGATAGCCTGAAGATCACCTATACGCTTCCGCAACGCTTAAAACCCCAGGTGATCGCCAGAGCCGTGCGCGAACGTCCCGGTCAGTTGTACACAACCTGGCGGCAAAGCCGGACACAAAGCGATGTGGTCCGCTTGGGCGTGTTCCGCTACGTATACCTGAACATCGACCGGACCGATACGTTGGCCGGCCGGTGGCTCCACTACCGGATCTCTGCCGATTACGCCCAGCCCATCGACACGGAAGTGGAATTCGGGATTACTTCCAAATCCAACAACCTGCTGGGCCCCGGTCTGGCGTTGACACTCTCCAACAAAAATATGTTCCGGCGGGCGCAGGTTTTCTCCCTCAAACTGACCGGAGCTTACGAATGGCAGGTTGGCGGGCATAAAGCGGCAGTGGGGAAATCCGGGCTGATCAACTCCTACGAGTTGGGATTAAGTCTGGGGCTTTCGGTACCGCGTTTGGTGGTACCCAAATTTATGCAGGCCAACCGCGACCGGCAGGAGAAGACCCAGTTTCAGATCGGCTCCGATCTGCTGAACCGCCACTCCTATTTCCGGATGCTCTCCCTGTGGGGAAGCGCTACATACGATTTCAACTCCTCCCGCAGGCATTACCACACCATTGTTCCCTTTAAACTGAACTACACCCACCTGCTGCGTACCTCGCCCGAATTTGACTCGACCTTAGTGAACAACCGGGTCATCGAACGCAGTTTCCGCGACCAGTTCATACCTTCTCTTTCTTACACCTATACGTACGACCGAAGGATCACCTACCGCCGCCCTCACCGCTTCTTCTGGCAAACCACCCTCATGGAAGCAGGGAACATGGTTTCGGGGATCATGTCGCTTTTCGGCCACACGGGCGAAGGGAGGAAACTGTTGGGGAACAGCTACTCCCAATTCCTGAAACTGACCACCAGCGTGATCTATTACCGTCAATTGAACGAACGCTCCTACCTGGCTTTCCATCTAGCCGGAGGGCTCGGTTACGCCTACGACAATGCCCGGGTGATGCCCTACAGCGAACAGTTTTACTCCGGTGGCTCCAACAGCCTGCGCGCCTTCCAGATCCGCTCCATCGGACCGGGCAGTTACTATCCGGACGATCTGGCTCTTTTCTCTTATTTGGACCGGACCGGCGACGTGAAAATAGAAGGAAGTGTGGAGTACCGATTCCACATTTCGGGAGGCATGAACGCCGCCTTCTTTCTGGACGCCGGGAACATCTGGCTGTTGCGAAAAGACAGCGCCCGGCCGGGAGGAGAGCTGATGTTGAAACAACTGTGGGACAAATTCGCTCTGGGAACCGGCTTTGGCCTCCGGTACGACATTACCTACTTAGTCGTCCGGGCCGATCTGGGCATCGCCCTGCACGCCCCCTATCCAACCGGAAAACCGGGCTACTTCAACATCCCCCGCTACGGCTTCCGGGACGGCCTGGTGCTGAATTTAGCCATAGGTTATCCCTTCTAAATCATCCTTATCCACCTCTGCGGCCGCCCGCTCAAACTCCTTCTGGTGGGGTAGTACCCGTTTTTCCATCGGCGGAAACGAAGCGTCAAAAGCTTCCACGCCGCTTTCGTCCGGATATAGCGCGCCGGAGAGTTTAATGATACCCGTCACATTGTCCAAAGCGCCATCAAAAAGCGGCAGCATCATAATGCCGGTGTAAAACTTGCCGTCCGGCATAGTAATGCTCCACTTTTTCGTTCCGGTAAACCCGTAAGGATGGTAATGATACGTAAAACCGCCGAGTACAATGGCACGGTGTCCAAGGGCTTTTGCGCTCGCTATGGCATGCGTGATGAGTTTGCGGCCAAACCCTTGACGGTGCAATTCGGGCGTAATGCTGACCGGCCCCAAATGCACGATGGGAACTTCGTCACCCGCCGGCGTTACCACCCAAGCGTGGGTAAAATGGATACTGCCGACAATCTCGCCCTCCCGTTCAATCACAAATGACAGTTCGGGTATGTAGTCCCCGTGGCTGCGCATGGTATGGACGAGGTAATGCTCGCTGGCCCCCGGAGCGTATAAATTCCAAAATGCTTTGCGGGTAATCTCCTCAACCCGCCTGTAATCAGCCGGTTGTTCGTTGCGTATGGTAATTTTCTTCATTGCCTTAATTGATTTTCCAATAACCTGTTTTGTCAGAACCCACTCGTTCGATTTTGTTTTCTGCTTTAAGAATATCCATCTGCCGATATATAGTTCTTTCTGTTACGGACAATATCTTCGCCAATTCTTTGACGGTAATCGACGGCATTTGTGTTATTATATCAACACCACTATTGGTAATTTACGGCGATAGATTACAGACCATATTTTGCAAATATAGTGAAATAGTCAATAGTATCTTCCGCAATTAAGGTTATGCACTTTCTAATCCCTATTTCCCCGACTTTTCACAGGTACATCATAAAAATACCCTCCCTCTTTTGAAAATGCAACGGATTTCGTATATTGCACACAAACCAATGTCCCGGAATAACCGAAAAAATACCCTCGTCTCTAACACGCACATATATGCAACCTGATACTTTGATCCCCTTTCCGGTAAAAATCTCCGGCCGCATATCATGCAGTTCCGGAGATACAGAATCTCTTCTCCAAACAGATATTACAGAATTATAACGATCTATGACCGGTTTATGGACGGTTTACCACCGGTCTACGGACGGTCTATCACTGGTATTATAAAGGCAGTGTAAAGGCCATGTAAAGGCCACATAAAGGCACAAGAGGATACAGACTATGCCGAAAACGACAATACAACTTGACATCCGGAAAATCGGCTGCTCCTGTTAGTGAAGGAGGATGGCCTCGCGGTGCTCGGCGATCCCTTATGCTGCCGCAGGCGTCCGTGCAACCGAAATCGAAAATTCCTGCGGAATAAACAGGATAAAAAACAAGAACCGCTTTCAAGCGAGCTTGAGCGGTTCTTTCTTTTTATCCTAACCCTGTCGGGTTTTCGATTTCGGTTGCGGAAAGAGGGGGATTCGAACCCCCGAAACCCTTTAGAGGTTTACACGCTTTCCAGGCGTGCCAGTTCAGCCACTCCTGCACCTTTCCGTTACGGCGGGCAAAGATAGGAGAAAAAGGCAGAAACAAAAAATAAACCGGTAATATTATTCGATGATTGTTTTGTTTCCATGATCAATATGTGTGTTCCAAAGTTGCATTTTCCGGATCCCGAACAGGAATAGCGGTTTATTGAGGGATTTTGAAACTACTTTTGGTACAAAACGTTTTTAAGAAAAATAAAAACATACTGCTATGGAAACAAAACAGGCTAAACCGATCCGCGCCAAATACTGGTGGGTTACACTATTGGTAGGAATAATTGCTGTGATATGCGGCATCTGGGTATTCAGCCATCCCGTTGCGTCTTATTACACACTCGCCATCTATTTTGCTGTTATGCTCTTTGTATTGGGTATCAACGAAATAGTGAATGCCGTTGACCACAGAAAAACCAGGAATTGGGGATGGGGGCTTGCTATGGGGATATTGGATGTGGTCATAGGATTCATTTTGATCCTGAACATCCATTTATCGGCCGTTATGCTGCCTTATGTTCTTGGCTTTCTCCTGATGTTTTGGGGCATCGGGTTTATTGTGTGGGCAACCGACCTGCAGGCATTAAAGGTAAAAAACTGGGGTTGGATGCTTGCCTGCGGGATCCTTACGATGTTGTTTGCATTCATGATTATTTTCCATCCGGTTTTCGGAGCCTGGAATATTGTCATGTGGACAGGATTGGCACTTCTTTTCGGAGGAATATCCGCAATCATTTTATCTTTTTCTCAAAAAAGATATTGACTTTTAAACAAACTCTTAATAGCAGGGATCACCTGTTGCAGATACCGGCGTATGGACAGTTCCTGCACTTGTCCGGATTTCCGGTTTGCAGGAAGGGGCGGGCCGGATCGAACAGCTCTTCCAGCAGCGTAACAAGGTGGCCGGAGAGTTCCTCCCGATAAGGAGCAAAATCCGATACGGGGACCTTCTCCTGTTGCAGGCGGTAGTCGTACTCCCTTTCAAACAGCAGTTTAGCGTTGTAGATGCCGGGGATTAGCACCTCGCCGGGATGTTTCCGGGTATAAATCAAACAATAGAGCAACGTTTGCAGGGCGGCTTTGTTCCGGGTCTTGTTTTCCGGGTCGAAAAGAGCCGGAATGTCCTTGAACGCAGTGGTATCGGCCCCGGTCTTGTAGTCTAAGATCCGGGTCGTTCCGCCGATCCGGTCGATCCGATCGATCACTCCGCCGATAGATACCGTTTTCCGACCTTCCGGGGTGTTGATGGAGATACCGGTTTGGTAGCGCTCCTCCATGGAGAGGATCCGGAACGGGGCGAACTGTTTGTCGTACCGGAACATCCGGTCCAAGTATTTCCGGATCACGTCGAGTACAAGTTCGTTACTGCCGTTTTCCAGCAGCCGGACGGTCGGGGCGTCGTACATGCCGTGGTAAGCCTTCCGGATAGCCTGTTCCGTGCCGGTTTTATCCAGTAAGATCCGGTCGATGACCTCCGTAGTGATCTCCCCTCCGATAAAGGGAAGGTAGAGCGCCCGGGCGCTTTCGTGAAAGATATTGCCCAGCAGCCGGTGGTCCAACTCCTCTGCAACCTCCTCCTTTTCCCGGATCCCGGCCACATACCGGAAATAGAAACGGAGCGGACAGTCGATGCAGGCGTTCAGGGCGGAAGGAGAGAGGATCTTATCCCCGGTAGCCAAATAAGCGCTGAGCCGTTGCAGTACCTCCGGACTTTTTTCGATCCGGATGGGAAGCGGCTCTCCGGCGGAGATGGTATGCTGCAAACTGTATTCCCGGACCGGCAAGCCCGACTCGTATTTGATCTGATAAAGAAAACGGCTCATCTCGCCGGAGTTCAGGCCCTGGGATTGGTTGTTGAAGAGAATGCGGATGTTTTCGGCCCGTTGCAACAACCGGTAAAAATAGTAGGCGAACAGAGCATCCTGGTGTTCCGGTACAGGCAGGGAAAACCCTTTCCGGAGGTTGTACGGAATAAACGACGAAGCAAAAGAGCTCTTGGGAAGGATCCCCTCATTGGCCGAAAGGATCACGACATTCTTAAAGTCCAGCATACGGGTCTCCTGCAATCCCATGATCTGAAGCCCCTCCAACGGTTCTCCCGAGAACGGGATGGAAAGGGTGTTCAATATCTTCCCGATGATCCGGAGGTAAAATGGGTTGTCCGGTTCCATGCCCTCCTCCTCAAAGGTATTTTTCAACGTTTGGATAGCCGTATAAAAAGCAAAAATACACTCCTTTTCGAGCGACTGAAGGCCTTCGTCAGCCGTTTCCGTTCCCTGCAACAGGAGCGACAGCACCTGCAACAGGTACTCCGCCGTTCCGCCCGGTGTTCCGGAAAAGACAACCCGGCCCAACTCGTTGAAGTGAAGAGTTTCGGCTGGGATATAAACGATGTTTTTCTCCTGGACCGTTCGGATGATCCGGTCGATCTCCTCCGGCGCGCTTGCCCGGATCAGCGGATGGTTCAGCAGGGGGATTACCGGCTTGTAGTAAAAATAGGCGGCCCCGCCCGAAGTTTTGGTGTAGGCCGGCAACTCTCCCAACAGGGAGACCAAAGCAGAAACGGAGCTGTTCCGGGCGGGATACCCCATGGTGACATTGACCTTTTGGATACTTTCCGGCAGAGAGTGTATCACGGGGATTAACATCCCCTCGTCGCACAGCACTACGGCGCTTCTGACGCTCTCCGGCTCGCTGAACGCCTGCAACAATTCCGGGAGCAATTTGGCCTGGCCGGCGGATGCGGGGACGGAAATCAACTCTATCTGCTTGCCGTTGTGTTTGAAATTATTGAAGTTCCCGGCGTCTAATTCGTTGGGAAACAGCGTCAGGTTTTCCCGGATAAAACGGCCTGCCTCGTGTGCCTCGTTGGCCGTATAGTAGAGATCGTAATCCCAGTAGAAACGGGCCTTGTGATTGTTCCGGCAGTAGGTAAATATCTGTTTTTCGCAGGCATTCAGGGCATTAAACCCGGCAAATACCAAGTTTCCGGGAAGCTCAAATGTTTCGATCTGTTCGTAAAATCGGCGGATCCCCATTCCTTCGTAGCAGAGTTGTTTCCGAAACAACTCTTCCCGGAACCGGCTGTAAACGGGCCAAAGGTTGTCCCACACCCGCAGAAATTCCGATTGTTCGTTGCTGAGGTTCTGCGGATTGAAGCTGCTCCAAAAGGAGTGTATCACTTCTACCTGTTCCTCCGAAAGGTAAGAGAAGCCGTAATCCAACTTTTTATAGGCTGCCAGATTGGAAAAGAGATCCTTCGCATCGGCCAGATACTTGTCTAAATCGTCGAAATCTTCCAACAGCATGTTTCCCCAGAAGTAGAAATCTTCAAACTTTTCTTCTGTCCCGCTGCATGCTTTGTACACTTTATACAGTTTGATGATGAGCGACACCGGGTCCGCTTTTTTCAACCCGGTGTACCGTTCAATAAACTCATTCAGCGTTACGATCTCCGGCATCCAGATCGGCCGGTCAACCAATCGGGACAGTTCCTCCGCCAAAAAAAGGCCGGCCCTTTTGTTGGGGAACACCACGGTCACCTCTTTGAAATTCCCCCGGTGGCGGGACATCAGGTCGCGGGCAAGCAAGGCAAGAAATGAGGGCATATCGGCGGTATTTGAGTGCAAATCTACATATTTTCAGTATGTAAATCAAACTCTGAAAGATACACATTTAAACAGACTCTCAAATAAATACAAATTTTTAGAGAGAAAAATTATAAGATATGGTTATTTTTGCATACAACTTCTGATAATACAACATTATGTCTCCTGAAGAAAAAGCAAGGTTAATAATCGACAGAAGACTGGAAGAAACAGGATGGCAAGTGGTCGACAGAAATGACTATTCGCCGTCAGTTTCTGCTGTTGCTGTTCGGGAAGGTTTGAGTTGTGGTGCGGACAAAATCAACGCCCATTAACCGAAAGTCAGAAAGAAATTATGAAACAGATTGTGGGTTACATTGTAGCAAATGGGGCTTATACTAATGAAGATTTGCGGGAAGAAAATGTGCAGGTTTTTGCGCAGTTAGTGAGGAATTTTGGAGAGGCGAGTGTGGTTGAGGAGGTGTTGGAATCGTTGAGTTCATTTTTATTAGCAGTATAAATTAAAAAAATAATCACTTATTTAAATTAAATATGAAGGTAATATCAGTTTTTAACAACAAAGGTGGTGTTGGAAAATCAACGCTTACTTATCATTTGAGTAATTCTTTGGCAGAATTAGGACATAAGATTTTAATGGTTGATTTAGACCCTCAATGCAATTTAACTATATGTGCTATGAAAGAAGAGCAATTGCATCAGATTTGGGAAGATGAAGACCCTTTCATTGAGGATTTTGAACAAGCGTTCAACGAAGCTCCTAACATTATTAATTCGCCGAGAAGTATTCATTTTATACTTAAACCAACAGAAGATGGTATTAGCGAACTTGCTCAATTACCACCTGCTCTTAATATTGCCAACAATATTGATATTATTCCGGGAAGACTTTCTATACATAAATATGAAAATAGAATTGCCGAACGATGGAATGGTATTTATCAAGGAGATAATTTGGCAATAAGAACAGTTACTAATATTAGGTCTTTGTGTAAGAAATATGCAGAACAAAACAATTATGATTTTGTTTTGATAGATACTTCTCCAAGTTTAGGTATTCTGAATAAAACTATTATTTCCACAGTTGATGGTTTCTTTATACCCGCACAACCTGATATGTTTAGTTTGTATGGTATTCGTAATATTGGCAGTGCTCTTGAAATGTGGCAAAAAGAGTTTGTTTCTATATATACATTGATTTCAGAGGACAAACGCTCAAAGTTTCCAACTAATTTTGTTCAGTTTTTAGGTTATACAATCTACAACGCAAAAAAATATACTAAGCAAGGTACAATTCCCAATGAATACAACTTAGCCCAAGCGCATTATCAATATGTAAATCGAATACCGCAAACTATATTAGAATACATTCAAGAAAATAATTACAGGAATTTTACGCAAGAAGAAATATCTAGACCAATTGGAGGAAGTGCAATAATACACACTCATAATACTTTCCCTGCAATGGCACAAGCACTTAAATGTCCTATGTGGAAAGTTCCTGAAGTTTATCAAGGGCTAAGACAAACCGATTCTGACTATATTGATTTGCTTACTCAAAATGGATTTGAATATAATCAAGGGAATAATGGTCGCTTACAAGAGATAGGAGATCATTATCGAGAATTTACAAATGATTTACTTATTAGAATCAATAAATTATGAGCGAACCTGATAACGTAAAAAGTATTGAATCCGTAATCACTCTTTATAATGACGCAGATAGTCAAACGAGATTGAAAAGTTTTCAATCTTCTGCGCGTTCTTGTCCCGGCGTCCCCTGCGGCGCTTCTTCTTATCCTGCGAGAACATTTCCCTGTCGGTTATCACAACAAGCCCAAGCGAAGGGTATTCAAACCCGGCCGCCATCGTGCCCCGCGTTACCGTAACAACCCCGGCGGGGATATCCCCATCAGGCGAATCCTTAAACGCCGCCGGGATATCAAGCTCCGTTATCGCGTCGGCCAGTTGCCTTCCGTGGCGGCGCGGCCCGGCCAGTATCACAACGCGGCTGGCCTTGCCAGTCCACCAGGAAAGGTCTTCCTTCATCTCGGCGGGCTTGTGCCTTACCGGCATACAAGAGCGCACCGTGAAGTTAACCACTTCGCCAAGCGCCGGGAAATCCTTAAGCGACCGCGTGATGTTGGCCAGCAGCAGTTTGCCGAAGGCGTCCGTTTTGCGCAGGGCGTCCTCCCAGTTAAGGAGCGTGGCCGCCTGGGACGGAAGCATCCTGCCCGCGCCCAAGCGGTGGGTTACGCTTTCGGCGTACTCGGCGTAAACGGTGCCCATATGCGACGAGATGTGACCCGGCTCGTCAAAAATGATTAGCGTGTCGCCCGGCATGTAGTCCAGCAAGTTGCAAGCCTCGTCATAAAAAAAAGGAAACCACGCCTCGGCGGAAACGCGTATGCCTTCCCGCAAGCCGTCAACGGCTTCCTGCACTGTTTCGGTTAGGTTATGAGCCTCGGCGCGCATGTTCTTCTTTCGGAACCCGCCGCGCGTCCGCTCGAATTCGTCTTCAATTTTCCTGACGGCGGCGGCGCGGCGTACGTCGTCGAAAACCATTTCCCGCACGGGGTAAATTTCA
>QMCD01000109.1_pt1 | contig 57211 bp, 51 predicted proteins | sample 1821841 | NCBI WGS metagenome assembly QMCD01 (sample SAMN01991225, study PRJNA193472) | Termite gut metagenome, whole genome shotgun sequencing project. | isolation source: worker | host: Macrotermes natalensis
TCCTTATGTTTCCAACTCTAAAATCAACGCTAAAAATGGTAGATTGGCACTTTCTGATAATGATTTCGATTTCTAATTACAGTTTGCGGAAACTCAAGTAATTTTACCTGTATCCACTGTCATATGGCATTATTATTAAGTAGCATATCTACAATGACATCCTCAATCACCTTAATGCACTCATCAGTTTTTCTTAAGATATCGGTACCCATTTCGCAATCCTGTTTGCGAAACTAGCTTTACACCTCAAACATCAGGTCACCATATGTCGGCAGCGGCCATATTTCTTTATCGACCAGCCTCTCCAGTTCATCAGCTGGCTTCCGTAAGGCTTCCATCGCCGTCTTGACTTCATCCTTGTAATAAAAAGCCTGTTCTTTCCGGTTCGCTAACGTACCGGCAGTCCGTTCCTTTTCCTCCAGCCGGTCCAGAGCTTTCTTCATTTCTGACAGCTTATCCGAAAGCTTCTTAAGCAGATCACTCTGTACGGCCGGGTCGGCACCCGCCTGTTTCACCTGATTCACGGCTCCAGCGACCATCCCCGTATAGCGTATTACTGCCGGAATCAGCTGCTTCGAGGCAATATCGATCATTGCCCGCGCTTCGATGTTGACTGTCTTAGCATATGTTTCGTAAAGGATCTCCTTGGTTGCCTCCAGTTCGCTTCTGACAAAAATATGAAACTTCCCAAACAACGCTACGGCTTTTTCCTCAGTGAGGGTCTCTACCGCATCCACCATGGTCTCCATATTAGGCAGCCCGCGCCGGGCAGCTTCCCCTACCCATTCGGCAGAATAACTGTTGCCGTTAAAAATAATCCGTTGATGTTCCGCCAGATACTGCTTGATCAGATCATGGACGGCCAAGTCAAAGTCCTCCGCCTGCTCCAAGATATCTGCCGCTTCACAGAATGCTTCCGCTACTATGGCGTTCAGCGTGGTATTAGGACTGGCGGCTGAATCGGCAGAGCCGACCATCCGGAACTCAAATTTGTTGCCGGTAAAGGCAAAAGGCGAGGTACGGTTCCGGTCAGTTGCATCTTTATCCAGATCTGGCAATGTGGATACTCCCGTCATCAGCTTGCCGCTCAGCTTCAACGTTGCCGCTTCGCCCGTCTCCACCAGCTGACGCACCACATCCTCCAGCTGTTCTCCCAAGAATACCGATATGATTGACGGCGGTGCTTCATTTGACCCTAGACGGTGGTCGTTCCCGACATCCGACACGCTCTGCCGGAGCAGGTCCGCATGACTGTCTACCGCTTTGATGACACAGGCCAATACTAATAGAAACTGGATATTCTCATTGGGTGTATCACCCGGATCCAGCAGATTGTCCCCGTTATCGGTAATCAGTGACCAGTTATTATGCTTGCCGGAGCCGTTTACGCCCGAAAAAGGCTTTTCGTGCAACAGGCAGCGCAAATCATGCCGCACGGCGATCCGCTTCATCGTTTCCATCACGATCTGATTATGATCCACGGCAATATTGGCAGTCTCATAGATCGGCGCCAGCTCATGCTGAGCCGGAGCCGCTTCATTATGCTGGGTCTTAGCGGTCACTCCCATCTTCCAAAGTTCCCGGTTGAGATCCTTCATATAAGCGCCGACTCGCTCACGAATCACGCCGAAATAATGATCGTCCATCTCCTGTCCCTTGGGAGCCGGTGCCCCGTACAGCGTCCGTCCGGCAAAGATCAGATCGGGACGTTTTAGATAATTTTCCTTATCAACAAGAAAATATTCTTGCTCCGCCCCGACGACTGGTGTCACCCGAGATGCCTGATAGTTACCAAACAGACGGACAATCCGCAGCGCCTGGATCCCGACGGCTTCCATGGAACGCAAAAGCGGAGTTTTTTTATCCAGAGCCTCCCCTTTATAAGAACAAAACGCCGTCGGAATGCAAAGAAAAACTCCCGATGCCGATTCTTTTAAAAATGCCGGCGAAGTAATATCCCAAGCTGTATATCCCCGGGCTTCAAAGGTTGCTCTAAGGCCGCCGGACGGAAATGACGAAGCATCAGGCTCCCCCTTAATCAGCTCTTTCCCTGAAAAACCCATGATCATCTTTCCTTCTTTATCGGGATGGGTGACAAATGCATCCTGCTTCTCGGCGGTAATCCCCGTCAAAGGCTGGAACCAATGGGAATAGTGCGTCGCACCATTCTTCATGGCCCAATCCTTCATCGCCTTGGCCACCACATCGGCTGCTGCCGGAGAAAGCTCGCCGCCATGCTCAATCACCTTCTTCACATCAATATAAACCTCTTCGGGAAGATAATCCTTCATTTTCCCCAATGTAAAAACATTCTTGGCAAATATCTCTTCTACATCGTTAATCATGTCACTCATTCTTTTGCTATTCCTTTTATTTTTAATTTAAGTCCATCATATCCCTTATGACACACTTTTATAACTACTGTTTATTATTCCCCGGCCGCTCGACATTCCGCCGCAGCAGGTCAAACGGCTCAGGCAGAACCGACAGCTTCACATCCAATACCTGCCCGGCATGAGGCGCATCCGGCACTTCCTTACCTTCCTCCGTAGTAATTCCCTGGACCTCGGCTCTGATATTCTGCCCTGACGGCTTCATGATCTCAATCTGTTCACCGACGCTGAACTTATTCTTCTGCCTGATCCGGGCTCCTTTCTCTTCATCCGCTTCCGTTACCGTACCTAGATATACTGACTCATTGATATACGTGCTATTATCGTAAATCTGCGTATTTTCATCCGCCCTGCCGAAATAAAATCCCGTGCCGAACTGTCGGTAGGTACAGCGGCTGATCTCTTTCCGGTACCATCCCATATTGGCCCGGTAGACTTCCTCTGACTCAAAGAAATCGTCAATCGCCTTCCGGTATGTCCGCGTCACCGAGGCGACATAAAGCGCCGCCTTCATCCTTCCTTCGACCTTAAAACTGTCTATTCCTGCCTTGACAAGCTCCGGAATATATTCAACCATACATAAGTCTCGGGAATTAAAAAGGTAAGTACCCCTTTCATTTTCATATACCGGCAGATACTCTCCCGGCCGCTCTTCTTCCATTACCGCGTATTTCCAGCGGCAAGGATGTGTGCAGGCACCGCGGTTGGCATCCCGCCCGGTAAAGTAATTGCTGAGCAGGCAACGCCCCGAATAAGATATGCACATCGCCCCATGGACAAAACATTCGATCTCCATGTCTTCCGGAATCTGCCCCCTTACTTCTGCTATCTCCTTTAATGACAGCTCCCTTGCTGCCACCGCCCGTTTTACTCCCTGTCCATGCCAGAACCTCCAGGTCTGATAGTTCGTATTATTCGCCTGTGTGGAAATATGAATATCAATCTTTGGGCAGTGCTCCCTTGCCAGCATAAACATGCCCGGATCCGCAACAATAATCCCGTCAGGCCGCACCTCGCTCAACAGGGAAAAATACTTCCTTGCCCCCTCCAGATCCTCGTTGTGTGCCAAGATATTGGCCGTGACATAAACCCTAGCTCCTCTTTGATGGGCAAAATCAATCCCTTCCTGCATTTCCTCGGCGCGGAAATTCTTTGCCTTGGCACGCAGCCCATAAGCTTCCCCACCAATATACACGGCATCAGCCCCAAAGACTACTGCTGTTTTCAACACCTCTAGGCTCCCCGCCGGAATCAAAAGCTCAGGCTTTTTCATGATCATGCTCCCTGCCCGCTGAATTAAGTAAATACTCTGCCAAGCTAGTTATCCCTGCTTGGTTATCTTGTCACTTTTTATAGCTGACCGTAACCCCGTCTCCGACCGGCAAAATATCTGTACACAAATCCTCTCGATGCGTCAGCTGATATAAGTATTCCCGCATCCGTGAATGAATGGTGCGGTTCCTTCGCGTCACCGCATAACGGGATTCCAGCACATCCCCATCTTGCAACACATTATCCGATACCAGCAGCCCCTCTTCTCGAAGCAGCCTCAGCACATCGGGAAGAAAGTTAAGATACTGCCCCTTAGCGGCATCCATAAAGATAAAATCAAAGGGGGGCTCCAGAGTACGAAGTATCTCTTTGGCATCCCCTTCCAGAAGGGTGATTTTCTTCCCTTGGCCATATTTTATAAAATTATCCTTAGCCTGTCTTATCCTTTTCCCGACCTTCTCAATTGTAACCACTTCGCAGCCGGCTGGTGCGTATTCACTCATAAATAAAGCGGAAAAACCCATCGCCGTTCCGACTTCCAGGATCCGCATGGGCTTTGTTATGGTCAAAAGAAGTTTTAAGAGTCCCTGCACCGGCGTTCGGATGACCGGAACATGATTCTGATAGGCAAAATGTTCGAGCCCAATCAAAAAATGCGGTTTTCCTGTATCAAAAGAGTCAATAAAAGCCGTTATTCTTTCATCAGCTGCCATGACTTATTCATCTCCGTCTGTTTCAACCGACATGACGGCCATCATTTCCTCAGCCGTCATCGCCGTACTTAAATCATAGATACCCGGCTTAAGCTTATCGTGATACTTGGACAGCATTTCCTGAATTACAAATAGATCAGCATCCTTAATCAGACCTTTTTCGACAAGCATTTCTGCTACGCCTCTTACCGTATAATCCTCCGCTATACTCACAGCAATGATCCTGCCTCCCGACCTTGATACCGGCTCTTCAGCAAATACACGGTAACCAAAATCATAGGCCGCTACTGCAGTACGATAAACGAATATAACGATAAAAACCAGCAGCACCCCTTTAACCACTGTCTCAAAGACAGCCCCGATTAAATACTTCGCTTTCATACCTTCTCCCGTTAACACAGCCGACAGGCTGCTCTTAACAACTAATTTATATTTCCATTATGATCGGCACAATAATAGGACGGCGCTTGGTTTTTTTCCAGACAAAATCACTGAGGGTATCTTTAATTGTACCTTTTATTTTGCCCCAATCGGTAATTTTCTTGGCCGTACAATATGCAAGTGCTTCATTCACCGCCGCCCGTGCCTCTTCCATCAGTCCGTCCGCCTCTTTTACATATACAAAACCGCGTGATACGATATCCGGTCCGGCAATCACACGGTTATCAAACATATCCATGGCTAAAACGGTTATCAGGATGCCGTCCTCTGCTAGGTTCCTTCTGTCCCTCAGTACCACATTGCCAACATCACCGACACCTAAGCCGTCCACAAATATGGTTCCCACCGGAACCTTTCCGGTTACTTGCGCGCCCTCCGAGTTAAGCTCCAGCACATCGCCGGAATGTAGGATAAAAATGTTCTCTTTCTCTATGCCAAGCTGATTCACAACCTTAGCTTGGGCTTTCAAGTGCTTGTACTCACCATGGATGGGAATCGCATACTTTGGCTGAACCAAAGAGTAAATCAGCTTTATTTCCTCCTGACAGGCATGGCCGGAAACATGAACATCCTGAAATATTACATCTGCGCCTTTAAGCAGCAGATCGTTGATTACGTTGGTCACAGCCTTTTCATTGCCGGGAATCGGATGCGATGAAAATATGACGGTATCCTTGGGCCCGATGGATATCTTCTTGTGTATATCACCTGCCATCCGGCTTAATGCAGCCATGCTTTCACCCTGACTGCCAGTGGTTATGATGACTGTCTTTTCTTCCGGATAATTCTTCAGCTGTTCAATTTCAATCAAGGTATTATCTGGTATCTGTAGAAAGCCCAGCTTAATGGCTGTTTCAATGACATTGACCATGCTACGGCCTTCCACCACAACCTTCCGGCCAAACTTTTCTGCAGAATTAATGATCTGCTGCACCCTGTCCACATTGGATGCAAAGGTGGCAATAATAATCCTAGTATTCTTATGCTCTTCAAAAAGAAGATCAAAGGTTCTGCCGACCGTTTTTTCCGACGGGGTAAAGCCGGGGCGTTCCGCATTTGTAGAGTCACACATAAGGGCAAGGACGCCCTTTTTACCCAGCTCAGCAAATCTCTGCAGATCAATGGCGTCACCGAAAACCGGTGTATAATCAACCTTAAAATCGCCCGTATGCACCACTATCCCCACTGGAGTATATATCGCCAATGCCGATGCATCTACGATACTATGGTTGGTTTTAATAAACTCTACCCGGAAATGGTTAAAACTTACCGCATTTCCAAACTTAATTACCTTTCGTTTGGTCGTATGAAGGAGGCCGTGTTCTTCCAGACGGTGCTCAATTATACCCATTGTAAGCTTCGTCGCATATATTGGCACGTTAAATTCCTTTAGTACATAGGGCAGTGCCCCAATATGATCCTCATGACCGTGGGTAATCATAAAACCTTTGATTTTAGATACATTTTCTTTCAGATAAGTGACATCTGGAATGACCAGATCAATTCCGTACATATCCTCTTCTGGGAACGACAGTCCGCAGTCCACTACAATAATACTGTCCTCATATTCAAAGGCAGTAATATTCATACCAACCAGCTCGAGACCGCCCAACGGAATAATTTTCAGCTTCGAATCTGTTCTTATTAATTCTTTTTTCAATCGGTTTTCCCTCCACATTTATTACAGTTCCCGCAGAGTTCCACTTCATGATAAATATAAATTTGTCGTTTCATAATATTCTAAAATATACGTTCCCAACAAACTGCCCCGGAAACCTAGCTTGTCTTCCGAAGCCTGTCATCAACTGTAACCCTAAGAGTAACTGTTTATATATACGCAATATTCAGCTGATATATCTACGCGAAAACAGCGCGTCTATATTGCGATAATATTATATTTAAGACAACGTAGTATCATCCAGTAGGCTGTCAAAAACGGCCGCTACTGCATCCAGCTCCGTAACATCCTCAACGATTTCATAGATATTCTCCGTTTCATCGCCTGAGCTCAATTCTTTCATAATCAGTGCCTCTCCGTCTTCATCTGCTTCCGAATCGGTCACCAGAATATAATTATTTCCTCCTATTGTTGTCTGCTCTAATACATAAAAGGCAATTTCCATCTCGCCTTCCGGTCTAAACACTATTTTTTCCATTATCTAAGTACCCCTGCAAAATTAGTATTGCCGCAATCATGTCCACATAATCCTTACGGTCCTCTCTACGGATTCCCAGTTCAATCATAACCTTTTCGGCCGCCACTGTTGTGAGGCGTTCATCCCACAGATCAACGGGAAGCCCAGTTCTTCTCTCCAGCGTATCTTTAAATTCCAGCGTCTTCTGAGCCCGCTCCCCCAAAGTATTGTTCATATTCTTGGGCAACCCCAGCACGATTCTTTCCACACCATATTCTACTATAAGCTCTTCAATCCTGGCAAGTGTCCGGCGCTGCTTATTTTCTTCTTTTCTTCTGATAATCTCAGTTCCCTGAGCAGTAATAAGCAGCGGGTCGCTGATGGCCACACCCACTGTCTTTGAACCAAAATCCAAACCCATTATCCGCATGTTATTTCCATTCGTTATTCTTAATATATTCTGTCAGCAATTCTTCTACCAATTCGTCCCGTTCCACTTTCATAATCAGGCTTCGGGCACTCTTATGACTAGTAATATAAGTAGGATCTCCCGACATTACATATCCCACTATCTGATTAACCGGATTGTAGCCTTTTTCTGTCAGTGCTTCATAAACCACGGCCAGCGTCTTCTTTACCGTAATCTCATTGTCAATCTCTACTTTAAAAAACTGAGTATCACCTAAGTCCTGTATATTATCTGACTGCATACCGCTTCCGACTCCCATCTGTGCGCATTCATGCACCTTCCCATGTAATACATCTCCTATTCTACACTGTTTAGCCAAAAAATACAATGTCAAAAGTCTTTAGTTTCCGCAATTTGCTTCCAGAACATCAGAAACTAGCAGTATTTCCGTAGTCAGATTATCCTTGACCCGGCCCCTTATCAATGCTCCTTTCTGTAATAAAGCCTGGATGTTTTCCGAGTCCCCCGCCGCGATCGCCGCCTTGACATATTCCCCGGTATATCCGGTAAAATACCGGCTTCCGGCTATTTCCTTGGACTCTTCAATCAATATCTGGACTTCTTCTCCTCTAAAGCTTTCCCGATACTCCTGCGTCATAATCCGGTTTAAAGCAATCAGTTTCTCGCTTCGCTGCTTCTTACACTTTTCTGACATCTGCTCCGGCATTTCCGCTGCTTTGGTTCCGTTCCTTATCGAATATTTAAAGATATGCATCTCACTAAAAGATACCTTCCTTAAAAAGTGTGCGGTTTCTTCAAATTCCGTATCTGTTTCACCGGGAAAGCCTACAATAATATCCGTGGTAAGTGCCAGCTTTCTATCGGCGTAGGCTTTACGAAGCAAGCCGATTTTCTGGAAATATTCTGCTGTAGTGTAATTACGGTTCATCCTTTTCAGCGTGGCGTCGCATCCGCTCTGAAGTGATAAATGAAAATGCGGGCATACCTTATCAAGCTTTGCTATCCGAGCGGCGAATTCCGGCGAGATAATCCGCGGCTCCAGCGAACCGAGGCGGATCCGTTTCAGTCCCGGTATCTCTTGCAGTCGTTCTATCAGGGTCAGCAGCCCCGCTTTTTCTTCCGGAGCATCCGCATCTGTTCCATAGGAACTGATGTGAATACCGGTAAGCACGATCTCTTGGTAACCGTTGACCACAAGACCTTCTGCCTCATCAATAATCTCCATCATTCTCCGGCTTTTTACCCGCCCTCGTACATAAGGTATGATGCAATATGAACAAAACTGGTTACACCCGTCCTGAATCTTAATGTAAGCCCTAGTATGCGAGGCGGTCCTTGTCAGAGCAACACTCTTGTCATAATCAGATCCGTCCTTTTCTTCCCCGCTACCCTGCCCGTCCAAGTACGCTTCTAAAATCGAAAGCAGATGCTGCTTCTGGCTATTTCCTATTACCAAGTCAACAGCACTATCCTCCGATACTCTATTGCCGGACTGGACATAACAACCTACTGCCACCACCACCGCTGCCGGATTATTTTTCCGAGCTCGGTGAAGTATCTGGCGGCTTTTACGGTCGGCTATATTGGTAACCGTGCAGGTATTTACGATATAAATGTCTGCCTTTTCATCAAATGGCACAATTTTATATCCCTTTTCCTGTAAGATTTGCTGTATAACATCCAACTCATAGCTGTTCACTTTGCAGCCTAGGTTATACAATGCTACACTTTTCATAGTAATCACCTTATTTTTTGTGTTGTTTTATCATTGACATTTCTTACCACAGCCATTACTATATTAAGCAGAAGTTATGAAAATATCAAGGAGGTATTATTTCAATGAAAACCGTACAAATTTCATTAAATTCGATCGATAAAGTTAAATCATTTGTAAATGATATTACAAAATTTGATTATGACTTTGATCTGGTTTCCGGAAGGTATGTAATCGATGCCAAATCTATCATGGGCATCTTCAGCCTGGATCTTTCAAAGCCTATCGATCTGAATATTCATGCGGAAGACAGCGTCGACGATGTTCTTGAAACATTAAAGGCATATATACTGTAACTTCCGAGCCGTAATCTTTACATGCTACAGATACTCAATTTCTCGACGTATATACATACAGCTTATAAGTTTACGTAGCGGAAGCACATCTTTAAGGGATGTGCTTTTTACTTTGCACTGTCAGCTAACAATAATGATTTCATCAGTTTCCAGTGCTGCCTGGACCAGTTGTTCTATTTTATCTTCCAGTAACTTCTCATGTTTCCTTATAATACTTAATTTAGGCTTGGTGACTGGGTGCTTGGCTACAAAAATGGTACAGCAGTCCTCAAAGGGCTGGATTGATGTCTCATAGGTGTGGATCTTCTCTGCGGTTTTTACTATCTCCATTTTGTCGAAACCGATCAAGGGACGGTATACCGGCATCCCACATACATCGTCTGTCGCCGCAAGGGATTGCATGGTCTGGGAAGCAACCTGCCCGATACTTTCTCCGGTGATCAGTCCCAGACATTCGGTAACACCGGCGATATGCTCAGCAATTCGCATCATATAGCGGCGCATGATGATTGTCAGCTCCTCATGGGGGCATTTTTCATAAATATACAGCTGGATGTCTGTAAAATTGATTACATGGAGGTAAATAGGACCGGCATAGCAGGACAGCTGCTTGGCCAGATCAATTACTTTCTGTTTGGCTCTGTCACTGGTATAAGGCGGTGCATGAAAGTAAACCGCATCCAGTTTCACGCCGCGCTTGGCAATCATGTAACCCGCCACCGGTGAGTCAATACCGCCTGACAGGAGCAGCATCGCTTTTCCGTTCGTTCCCACTGGCATCCCGCCGGGGCCGGGGATAATCTCCGAGTATATATATATCTTTTCCCTTATCTCTATGTGTATCATAATATCCGGGTTATGGACATCTACTTTCATTTCCGGATAAGCCTCCAGCAATACCTCCCCCAGCTTCGCATTGATTTCCATGGATTCCAAGGGGTAGTCTTTACGTGAGCGCCTTGCCGCCACCTTAAATGTCTGGTGCTTGTCCGGATATATATCCTTTATGTATTTGACAACAAAACTACACAGCTTATCAAAGCCCTCATCCGCCATTGAAACCATTGGGCATATTCCCGATATTCCAAACACTGCCTGCAGATATTTCACCACATCCTCAAAATCAAATTCGCCAACAGCCTCCACATAAATCCGTCCACTTGTCCGTGTGACCTGAAAATTTCCCCCGGCCTTCTTCAGCGCATATTTTATCTGTCGCACCAAAGCCTCTTCAAAAAGATGCCGGTTCTTACCCTTAACCCCGATTTCAGCGTACTTAATCAAAAAAGCTTTATATAATCTTGTATTCATAGTCTCAAATCCTCTGTGCATCCTCTCATCACAATAATCAGCAGTATACCATATTCTGTCGGATAAGTCTATTAAATCGGCGTTCATCCAATTAACGCCTTGATGCCACCGCGAACATCAAGGCGTAAGTAATTAAATCATATCTACCGGCGCACATATTTCCGCAACATCGGAATAATATCATATAGCACCTGTAACGTATAGCAAATCTCCTCCATCGTAGTAAACGATGAAAAACTAAACCTTATCGTAGAATCCAGAAGATCCTTATCCACACCGATTGCCATCAACGTAGCCGAATCATGCGACTTATTGGCTGAACAGGCGCTGCCCGCCGAAACAAATATGCCCTTTTCTTCCAAAGCATGCAGCATAACCTCACTCTTGATTCCCCGGAATGAAACACTCACAACATGGGGTGCGCCTTCCCAACCGCGGATGCTGTTTACCTTAACATCCTGGATCCGCTCTACGCCATCAATAAAGGCTTCCTTAAGCCCGTACATTCTCTCGATATCCCTGTCCTGATTGGCATAGATAATCTCAATTGCCTTAGCCATGCCGGCAATCCCCGGCATATTTTCCGTTCCCGAACGCAGGCCCCTCTGCTGGCTGCCTCCGAATATGATGGGATGCATCTTTACCCTTTCATCGGCATATAAAAACCCGACGCCTTTAGGTCCGTGGATCTTATGCCCGCTCACGGAAAGCAGGTCAATGTACATTCTCTTTGGTAATATCCTGAATTTGCCGTAGCCTTGCACGGCATCTACATGAAAAGCTATCTGCGGATTGATGCGCTTAATCAAAGCGCCGGCTTCCATGATCGGCTGAACCGTTCCTATTTCGTTATTGGTGTGCATAATAGATACTAAAATAGTATCCGGAGTGATTGCTCTCTGTAAATCATCCAGACTGATACGCCCCTGTCTGTCCACGGCAAGGTAGGATACCCTGAAGCCTTCCCTGTGTAGATATTTCACCGTCTGTTCCACTGCCGGATGCTCTATTTTGGTGGTGATTAAATGATGACCGGCACGGGAATTGGCAAGTGCAGTGCCGATCAGGGCAAGGTTATCCGATTCTGTTCCACCGGAGGTAAAGAAAATCTCCTTTTCATTTACCTTTAAGTTCTGGGCAATCACTTCTTTAGCATAACGTAAATATTGCTCTGCCTGCACACCTTTTCGGTGTAGGCTGGAAGGATTCCCGTAATCTTCGCACATAATCCTTGTCATTAGCTCCGCCACCTCATTATAGCATCTAGTGGTTGCTGAATTATCTAAATATACTTCCATAAAAATAGCTCCTATCTGCGTTTATGATTATGCGGTTACGTATTTCGATAATACGCGGGAAACACTACTATATTTATATGCTTATTTCTCTAATTGGTACATTATCCAACCCAGCATGATAAGCCCTGCCGTCTCTGTTCTGAGGATTCTTTTGCCCATCGTTACCGGCATAATGTGTGCTTTAGCGGCCATCCTGATCTCTTGCTCGGTAAAGCCGCCCTCCGGTCCGATGAAAACGGCGATCCGCTGTCCTTCTGTGAGGGTATTTATAATTTTCTTAGTCTCTGACATCCCTTCCGCCATTTCATAGGGGATTATCTTTACATCCATCATAGCGGCATAGTCTGCTGCTTCTTGAAAGCTCATAACTTCCCTTATGACAGGAACAACCTGACGCTTACTCTGCTTAGCCGCTGCTTCGGCTATTCCCCGCCATCTGGCTATTTTCGTCTGTTCTCTTTTTTCATTGAGCTTTACCACCGCTCGTTCGGAAGCGACCGGGATGATTTCATAGACACCCAGTTCCACAGCTTTCTGAATAATCAGCTCCATCTTATCTGCCTTAGGTAGTCCCTGAAATAAATATACATTTGAAGAGAGCTCGATATTTTCTTCCTTTATGAATATCAGCCGACAGGTTATCGCGCTATCGCTGACCTCCTCAATGATACAGCGATATTCTCTGGGTGTGATGCCGTCACTGACAGAAATCTCCTCCCCAGGAGACATTCGCAGCACGCTGGCGATATGTCTGACATCGCTGCCCGTTATCATTATTTTATTACCTTCTATCTGACTGGGGCTGACAAAAAAGTGACGCATACTTACCCTCCTGTTATCTAATCCTTCTTGGCTGTTATCGACAGCCATTCGCCCTGACGAGTTGTTTCCATCACTGTCATTCCTGCCTCAACGACTGCCTTTACTACCGCATCCCGGGCAGGCGATGTGCCATCTGCATTACCGATGATGCCCGACGTAATATAAATACCGCCTTTTTTCAGATGCCGGACGATCACCGGAGTGAGCAATACCAGTACATCGGCTAGGATATTTGCCACAGCAAGATCAAAACTTTCATGCCCCAATATTTTTTGTATGTTTTCATCAGTGATTATATTACCTTGGATCATCTTAAATTGTTCCGGCAGGATGGCATTGTTCCGGCTGTTTTCTTTTACCGCCTCCTCCGCGCCGGGATCAATATCCGTTCCCACAGCTCTTGCCGCACCAAACCTAAGGGCCAAGATTGACAGGATACCGCTGCCGCAGCCCACATCTAAAAGACTGGTGTCTTTGGTCACAAACTTACGCAGCTGCCGGATGCATAACTGGGTTGTTTCGTGCATACCGGTTCCAAATGCCGTACCTGGATCCATATGCAGAATTATTTTTCCAGCATCCTCCGCTTCTGCCTCTTCCCAAGAAGGAACTACCAGCACATCATCAATAGTGAACCGATGAAAATACTGTTTCCAGTTATTGATCCAGTCCCTATCCTCCGTTTCGGATACAGCGACAGAGCCTTCGCCGATGTCCATATAGGACTTCAGGCTCGCGAGTTCCGCCTTAATTTTGGCAACTAGGGCAGGAATATCCGTCTCTTCTTCGCCTGCTATCAACCTACCGTCCTGCTCTTCCACGTAAAAAATCAATGTTGCAATCCCGTCATCCTGCTGATATTCAGGCAGGATATCCACGAACATCTGCTCCTTTTCCTTGGCTGTCAGAGGTACTTTATCTTCTATCTGTGCTCCTTCCAGCCCAATATCATAGAGGCTGCTGATAATAATGTCCTCTGCCCCCGTTATGGTCTTAATTTCAAATTTAATCCATTTCATGATAACTCCCATCTGCCCGCTTTTAATACATAAAATAAGATTTTATGCGTAAAATCTCTAAAATAAAACATTATAGAAAATTTTTCTTTTATAAATCTTAATATTATCACAAAAGTAATTTAATTGCAAAACTTCCGCCGTTCATATATAATAGGTTTGTATGTGTTTCAAAATAGCGAAACCTTTCAAATATAATTGGACGGAGGATTATTGTATCAGTGAATTCAATCATTAAAAACAAAAAAGCGTTAACCCTATTTCTGGCCTCAAGCCTTTTGGCCATTTCCTTGGCCGGCTGCGGTAACAATGAGGAAGAACCGATTCCCTTACCTACTGTTGTAACCGCGCCTATTTCTACCCCAGCACCGGAAGCCACTGCAACACCTACAGAAGAACCTATCAGCGCTGACATGCTGAACGGTATCCCCATTATTGGCGAGCGGGAAATAGTAGACGGCAAGATGCAGAGTTATCTGACCGGTGAATGGAAGGATGTGGATGTGGCTTCCCGGCGTCCCATTGCGGTCATGATCCCCAATAATAAGCCGGCTCTTCCACATTATGGTGTTTCACAGGCCAGCATTATTTATGAAGCCACCGTTGAAGGACGAATTACCAGATTGATGCCTATATTTGAAGACTTTGATGACCTTAACCATATAGGTCCGGTCAGAAGCAGCCGTGATTATTATATTTATGCTGCATTAAGCTTTGATGCTATATACTGTAATTGGGGACAAGCCGATCTTTATGTAGGCGATCTGATTAACAGTGACAGAGTCGATAATATCAGTAACACTATTTCTGGTATTGATGATCCTTCACCCAAAGCTTTTGACCGTATTACCAGATCAGGATACGCAACTGAATTTACTGGCTACTTATTTATTGACGGCTTGAAGCAAGAAGTGGACGATCATGGATATCGCTGGAATTATGCCGCCGACCATGTGCCTCCCATGGCCTTTGCCGCGGAAAATGCCCGCGCAGAATATGCCGATGAAGAGGATGCCGTCATGATTTACCCTGGAGGCAAATCGAGCAACAAAGGCGGTTATGGTCAATATAATCCTTATTTTGAATACAACGACGAAGATTATCTTTATTACCGCTATCAAGACGGCAAAGCTATGATTGATGAAATGAACAACGAACATTATGCTGTTTCCAACGTGATCTTTCAATACTGTCATGGTGAAGTCAGAGATGCGAAGGATTATCTGGCCTTCCGAGTCCATGGTGAAGGCGATGCCCTTATCTTTACCAACGGCAAAGTAATCGAAGCCACATGGGAACGACCGACTGACAATGACCCGACAAAATATTATGACACAGATGGTAATGAAATAGTATTTAATCAGGGCAAGACTTGGATCTGCAATATATGGGAAGAATACGGAGAACACGTACTTTACGAATAAGAAGGTTTCCGCGTCCTGTAATCAAAAGAAAGAGAATCCCACAAGCGGGATTCTCTTTTTAGCCTTATGTGACATTACTCGCTTCCCAAGATACTGTCAATCTTTCTGATTTCTTCCTCACTGTAGGCAATGTTCTCCAGTGACTTGACGTTTTCTTTTATCTGCTCCGGTTTACTTGCTCCGATCAGGACAGATGTCATCTTACCGTCCCGGAGTATCCAAGATATTGCCATCTGCGTCAAAGTCTGGTTCCTTGCAGACGCCACTTCTCCCAGCGCCCTGACCTTTTCCATCCGTTCCCTGTCCAGATCCTTCTCCTTAAGGAAGATACTCTTCCCGCCGCCGATCCGAGAATCACGGGGAATTCCGTTCAAATATTTGCCTGTTAAAAGCCCTTGTGAAAGCGGACTGAAGGCAATGCATCCTATGCCGTTGTCCGCCAGATAATCTTTCAGCCCGTCGGTCTCTATCCATCGGTTCAGCATAGAATAGGAAGGCTGATGGATGATGAAAGGTGTTCTCAGTTCTTTCATTATCGCATGAGCTTTGGCCGTCAGGTCACGATTGTAATTGGATATACCCACATAAAGAGCCTTGCCCTGCCTTACGATCTGATCCAATGCCAGCAGTGTTTCTTCCAGCGGTGTATTGGGATCAGGACAGTGATGATAAAAAATATCAACATAATCCAGTCCTAGGCGCATGAGGCTGGCATCAATACTGGCCATCAGATATTTGCGGGAACCTCCGATGCCGTAAGGACCTTGCCACATATCATAACCGGCCTTTGAGGATATGATGAGCTCATCGCGGTAAGGCCGCAGATCAGATTGCAAAATCCTGCCCATATTAGTTTCCGCACTGCCATATACCGGCCCATAGTTATTTGCCAAGTCAAAATGGGTGATCCCGTTATCGAAAGCCGTAAACAGAATCTGTTTCATATTTTCTTCCTGATCCACAGATCCGAAATTATGCCACATCCCCAAAGACAGTGCCGGCAATTTTAAACCGCTGCTGCCACACTTGTTATAGGTCATTTTTTCATATCTTGCTTCATTTGCGTAATACATTTCTCTCCTTATAAAAGATATGAACTAAAAGGCAGCCATACCTACCTTACCAAAACTTCTTCTTTTTCGATGATTTACTTTCGCTTTTTTCAGCCTCTATGCCTCTGGAAGCGTTCATACTGTCACCGGTCAGCTCGTCAAATTTCTTCAGCAGCTCTTTTGCCTCCTGCGAAAGTTTATCAGGCGTCTGAAGAATCAATGTAACATAGTGGTCACCGCGCACTTCCCGGTTTCTCAAGGAAGGAACCCCTTTTCCTTTCAGCCTGACCTTGGTATCGGTCTGGGTCCCAGCCTTTACCTCATAAATAACCTTTCCGTCAACGGTATCCACTACGATATCACCGCCCAAAGCCGCGATGGCAAAGGAAACCGGAACAGAAGAATAGATATTAGTATCCTGACGTTGGAAGATAGCATGGCGCCCCACTACTACTTCTACCAGCAGATCGCCCCTAGGTCCGCCGTTGCTTCCCGGCTCCCCCCTGTCCCTGATGCGGACACTTTGCCCGTTATCAATTCCCGCTGGAATGGAAACCTGAATCTTTTTCCGGCTGGAAATATAGCCTGTTCCGCCGCAGTCAATACATTTTTCTTTGATCACCTTGCCGGTTCCATGACAATCCGGACAGGTCTGAACATTCCTGACCGTTCCAAAGAAAGACTGCTGGGTAAATACTACCTGACCCTTACCTCCACATTTGGAGCAGGTTTCCGACGTAGTTCCGGGCTTTGCACCGCTGCCATGACAGGTATGGCAGTCATCCTTCAGGGTGAGCTCTATTTCCCGCTCCACGCCAAATACGGCCTCTTCAAAAGTAATCCTGACACTGGTCCGCAGATTGGCTCCCTTCATGGGACCGTTATTGCCTCTCCGCCGGGAACCACCACCAAAGAAATCACCAAATATATCGCCAAATATATCACCAAAGTCAGCACCGCTGAAATCAAAGCCGCCAAATCCGCCTGCCCCGCCTTCAAAAGCTGCATGGCCAAACTGGTCGTACTGCTTCTTCTTTTCCGGATCGCTTAATATTGCATAAGCTTCCGATGCTTCTTTGAACTTCTTCTCCGCGTTCTTATCCCCCGGATTCATATCCGGATGGTACTGTTTTGCCAATCCCCGGTAGGCCTTCTTAATGGCAGCATCATCCGCATTCTTATCTATTCCGAGAACCTCATAATAGTCTCTTTTCTGTTCTGCCATGATACTCTCCTCACCGTTAGAAAATTATATGACACCCTCTGCGTTACGCAGACCGTGGCCGGATTATACTTCACGAAAATCTCCGTCAACCACATCATCAGCAGGTGACTGATCCGTCTCTCCGCCCATATTGCCCATATCTGGGCCGGCGCCGCCTTGGGCTGCCTGCATATTTTCATACATCTTGGTAAAGAGTGCCTGAGCACTGTTGGTCAGTTTTTCTTTAGCCGCCTTCAGTTCATCCAGATCACTGTCTGACATTTCCTGATCATTAGTCCGCTCCAATATCGCCTTGACTGCCGCTACATCCGCTTCTACGCCGGTCTTTTCATCTTCACTTATCTTGTCGCCCACTTCGTTAAGCGCCTTCTCGGTCTGGAATACGAAAGAATCGGCATCATTTCTGGTATCAATGACTTCTTTGCGCTTCTTATCCTGCGCTTCAAATTCAGCTGCTTCTTTTATAGCTCTGTCGATATCCGATTCGGACATATTCGATCCAGCCGTAATGGTAATATGCTGTTCTTTGCCGGTACCCAGATCTTTGGCTGATACATTGACAATACCGTTGGCATCAATATCAAAGGTAACTTCGATCTGTGGAACCCCGCGCATAGCCGGAGGAATACCATCTAGACGGAATTGTCCGAGCGATTTATTGTCTTTGGCAAATTGCCGCTCACCTTGGACCACGTTGATATCCACTGCTGTCTGATTATCTGCCGCCGTAGAGAATACTTGGCTTTTCTTGGTCGGGATGGTTGTATTTCTTTCAATCAGCCTAGTAGCCACACCGCCCATCGTCTCAATGGAAAGTGAAAGCGGCGTAACATCCAGCAAAAGAATCTCACCAGCACCGGCATCACCGGCAAGCTTCCCGCCTTGAATACAGGCACCAAGAGCAACACACTCATCCGGATTTAAGGTCTTGCTGGGCTCATGTCCGGTCAGCAGCTTTACTTTTTCCTGTACTGCCGGTACACGGGTAGAACCGCCTACCAGTAACACCTTCCCTAAGTCACTGGAAGTAATGCCGGCATCCTTCATGGCATTCTGTACCGGAACCGTTGTCCTTTCCACAAGGTCATGGGTCAGCTCATCAAACTTTGCCCTAGTCAGGTTCATATCAAAATGCTTGGGACCTTCATTTGTAGCCGTAATAAAAGGTAGGTTGATATTGGTAGTAGTCGCGGAAGAAAGCTCTTTTTTGGCTTTTTCTGCCGCTTCCCGAAGTCTTTGCAGAGCCATTTTGTCTTTTGACAGGTCAACCCCTTCGGTCTTTTTAAACTCAGCCAGCATAAAGTCGGTGATCTTCTGGTCAAAATCATCACCGCCCAGACGATTGTCGCCGCTGGTGGCCAGAACTTCTATGACGCCGTCGCCTATTTCAATGATCGAAACGTCAAATGTACCGCCGCCAAGGTCATATACCATGATTTTCTGCTCTTTTTCATTATCTAGACCGTAAGCCAGCGCTGCTGCCGTAGGCTCATTGATTATACGTTTCACATCCAGCCCGGCAATTTTGCCCGCATCTTTGGTTGCCTGACGCTGAGCATCATTAAAATAAGCCGGAACGGTAATAACAGCTTCCGTTACTTTTTCACCAAGATAATTCTCAGCATCTGCCTTTAACTTCTGCAGTATCATCGCCGAAATCTGCTGCGGTGAATACTTTTTCCCATCAACTGTACGGCCTCTGTCTGTTCCCATGTCCCTTTTGATGGAAGATATGGTTTTTTCCGAGTTGGTCACTGCCTGACGTTTTGCCGGCTCACCGACCAGCCTCTCACCTGTCTTCGTAAAAGCTACCACTGACGGTGTCGTCCTAGCTCCTTCTGTATTGGAGATAACGGTGGGCTTTCCCCCCTCCATAACGCCTACACAGCTGTTTGTCGTTCCTAAATCAATGCCTATGATCTTACCCATTTTTATTTCCTCCTGTCCATTTTAATTGTTTGTCTTACACTTTATACCTACAAGATCTAACTGACTACCGCTACCATGCTGTATCTGATTACCGTATCCCGGTAAGTATAACCTTTCTGCATTTCCTCGGCGATAATACCAGATTCGTACTTATCACTTTCCACCTGCATCACCGCACTGTGCAGATCAGGATTAAATTCCTGGCCGATTGTATCGATAACCTTAATATCCAGACTCTCCAGCTCATTCATCAGTTGTTTGTAAATCATATTCATGCCTTCGGCAAATGAAGAGTTATTCTCATTATCCGGTACCGTTGCAAGGCCTCTTTCAAAATTATCCACAACCGGAAGGATTTTCTCAATCACGCTCTTAGCTCCGGTCTCAAACATCTGAGACTTTTCCTTTTCCGTCCGCTTACGAAAATTCTCAAACTCAGCCATCTGCCTCATAACCCGGTCTTCCAGTTCCGCAATTTTCTCTTTCAGGGCATCCTGCTTCTTATCGGCCTTAGCTCTTTTCCTAAGAGCTTTCTTATCTGTCTCTTCCTGTCCGTCCTCCGTCAAGCTGCCCTCAGCCTCTGGTAAATCCTCCTCGTTCATGGTTGTTTCTGCATCCCCTTCCGCATTTTCCTGATCGGCATTCCCCTCTGCAGCGGAAACATCTTCTTCAATAACCTTGTCTTCGTTCATGTTATCCATTACCTATATCATCCTTTCTGTTTTTGCATCCTGTTTGCATACTAGCAGCACATATCCAGCAAGCCGGTCACATACGTTTCTTATATAAGTCTTCCAGCTGTGTCTGCAAGGTCCTGAGAGTCCCTATGACTTTATCATAATCCATACGCTTGGGGCCGATAATCCCGATCGTTCCGCGCATGCCCTCATCCAATTCATATGTCGCCGTTACAATACTGCAGTCTTTCATAAATTGTACCGGTGTCTCATTGCCGATATAAACCTGAATACCGGTGTTATTTTCATCTGCCAGGTTTTCCTGCACCAACTGGGCAAGCATTCTCTTTTCCTCAAAAGCGTTGACCAGCTCACTTGCTTTCTGATTATCAGCCAGCTCCGGATATTTAAAAATATTGTTAGTACCGCTTGTATATATCTCCAGATCCTCATCGGCCTTTATAGCCTCGCCGACTGCTTCAATCACTTCTCCTACAATGGCGCTATAGTTACCTGCCTGCTGCTTCAAGGCGGATATCATGCCTAGGTTAATCTCTTCTATAGATAGGCCGTTCAAATGTGTATTCAATAGAATATTGAGCTTTAAAAGAGTTTCGTCATCCAATTCCTCCGCAACCGGCAGAATATTGTTCTTGATTACATTACCTTCTACTACTATAACCGCTAACAGCTGATTACAGTCTACCCTAGATAGCTGGATAAACTTTAATTTATTTCTTTTATAGGACGGAGTAGAAATCATCGTGGCATAATTGGTATTTGTCGCTAGAACTTTAGCTACCTGCTTAAGAAGATGATCCATCTTGTCTTCTTTCTCCAGAAGCATTTCTTTCAGTTCTTCTACTTCCCTAGATTTCTCCTCTATCATAGTATCCACATACAGGCGGTAACCCTTATCCGAGGGAATCCGGCCGGCAGAAGTATGCGGCTGCAGAATATAACCCAGCTCTTCCAAGTCAGCCATTTCATTACGGATCGTCGCTGAGCTTAAATTTAAATCAGCGTATTTAGAAATAGTCCGGCTGCCTACCGGTTCGCCGGTCTCTAGATAATTACGGATAATGGCCTGCAATATCTTAATTTTTCTTTCATCCAATTGCATATATGCCCCTCTGCGGCTGATATCACATACTGACAATGATACCCTTTAATTTATTAGCACTCACTCTTTCGGAGTGCTAATACCTTCATAACCTAAAATATCACCATATTACCTATAAGTCAATAAATAATAAAAAATAAATTATAAAATTATTCTAAAACTATGCCGGTTTCGAACTTGAAAAGTACGCATTAAACAGCAAAGAAGCCATCATTCACTGACAGCTTCCCTCAATACATCCTTCACTTAACTCCCGTAATTATACAAGAAAACTCCCTGTTATATCCCCGTTGATTACATAATAAGCTTGGTTTTCTTCCGGTTTTACATAAAGCTCAATCGACTTAATATCGGATGTCTTCTTTTTTAAATCATACTTCCAAACATCTTTGGCAATCTTTACCAAATCATCAGGTGTATAGGACTTGCTGTTAAACTCAAAGTTAACCACCTCAGATACTGCCACTTTTTTCGCTGCCGCCGGTCTTCCGACAGACTTCTTTGCTGTCGGCTTTTTGGCTGCCGCCGGTTTTGCTGCGGTCGGTTTCTTAGCTACTTCTTTTTTAACTGTTTCTTTCTTGACTGGCTCTTTCTTTTCGTCTGCTACCTTTGTATCCACAGCTGCTTCTGCTACTTTTGATTCAGGTGCTTTTACTTCTGCCTTAGCCACTGATGTCTTTGCTGTCGCTTTCTTTACTTCTGCCATTTCAAAACTCCTTCCACACAGTATTCCTGTGTTATATAATTATATATTCATAAGACTACTTCTCCTGTTTCTCGGAAATAGTCTACTATCCTTCAATTGAAATGTCAACCATTCTTTGCAATAAATTCCATTTTTTTACTATTATCCATACTTTTTGTCTGTTTTAACTAGTTTCCCCGTCACTGGACGGCCATAAAATATCCCAAAACGATTACACCTAAAACGATTCGATACCAGCCAAATATCTTAAAGTCATGTTTCTTAATATATTTAAGCAAAAAGCGTATTACAAACATAGAAACTATGAAAGCAGTTATCATACCGGTTATCAGGATCCCGGCTTCCATTCCGGTAAAATCAAAGCCAAATTTGACGATTTTCAGCAAGCTGGCTCCCGCCATCGCCGGAATAGCCAGATAAAAAGTAAATTCCGCGGCTACCGTTCTACTTACACCTATCATTAGCGCCCCTAATATCGTCGCTCCCGACCGGGATGTTCCTGGGAAAATAGCCGCTATAAGCTGAAATATCCCGATTATCGCCGCCGTCCTAAAAGTAATTTCTGTCAGGCTGTTAACCCTTGCCGCTACATTTATATTTCTATTTTCAATAAGGATAAAAGCAATACCAAACACAATCAATGCCATAGCAACACTTACCGGCCTGCCGAAATACATTTCAAAAAATTCATCAAGCTTGAACAAAACAATAATAATCGCCGGTACACAGGCCGCCAGGATCTTAAACCACAAAATAAAAACATCTGTCTTGACATAGGAAAGAAAGCCAGTGGTTCTAAAAGGATGTTTATTATTATTCTTACCAAACGGAAATATATCATTCCAAAATTGGATGACAACCGCAACAATAGCACCTAACTGTATCACCACCAGAAACATTTCAAAAAAACCTTCTCTTACATCTGTAAAGCTGACAAACTCTTCCAGCAGCAGCATATGTCCGGTACTGCTGATGGGAAGCCATTCAGTAAATCCCTCCACAATACCGAACAGGACTGATTTAATGATTTCTAGCATACTTGTCTCCATTCTGATAATGCAACACCATAACCTGTACGACCATAGCGCTACATATATTTATTATGTTTTCATCCCTGTAAATATTCCATTAATCCGTCATATTTTATTTGCGCATCGTGGTATCCTGATTTATAAAGATTCTGGAGCTTATTTCGATCCCTTTCTATCCGTCCGACATTACCTTTATAGCGGGGACGGATCACAAAAGCTTTCCCTGCCTTAACCTGCTCCTCAAGATAGGCAAGCGTCTCATTATACATCAGATGTCTTTCCTTCATTAATCTGTAAACCTGCGGATATTTTATATATCTGGCTTTTACTAAGGCCATCATCGTAGAAGGTTGCCTGACATAACCCTCTTCTTTTGTCATGATGACGACATTTTTGTCATTGCCGCCTAGTATAGACCTCTTTATCGGAATCGAATCAGCGATTCCGCCGTCCAGATAATAATAACCGTTATATTTGACATTACGCGATACCAGCGGCAATGAGGCCGATGCCCTGATTGCGTCGATATCTTTTTTCATATCTCTGATCCGGATATATTCGGCTTTACCGGTCACGATATTGGTGGCAACAGCATAGGCCTTGCCTTGATAAGTATTAAATGTATCGTAATCGTAAGGATTGAGCTCTTCGGGTATTTTGTGGTAACACATTTCCGTCCCAAAAATATCACCTGTCGTCACTAAACTGTAGATACCGCAATAATGACGGTCATCTACATAATCCGCAATGATATCAAATGCTCTTTTCCGCTGCCGTGATAAAAAACTGCACATATTGCAGGCTCCCATCGAAACACCGTAACAGGACGAAAAATCTATATCTTTATCCAGAAAAAAATCCAGCACCCCTGCCGTATATATACCCGACATTCCGCCGCCTTCCAATATTAATCCCGCTTTATACACAATATTGCCTCCTTTGTAAGGATAAACCAGCCATTAATCCACGAGCTATGTATTTAAAAGTACTATTACGTATATCAATGATAATTGTCTTTAATAAAACGACGCAACGCCGGCAGAGAACGTGCCACTTTATCTGTATCAATACAATAAGCCATACGAAAATATCCCGGACATCCGAAGCTGTCCGCCGGAACCAGAATCAGGTCGTATTGCAGTGCCTTTCGGCAGAAAGATGCTGCATCCTCTTCCAGAGCCTTGGGGAAAATATAGAACGTTCCGCCCGGTTTTACACAGGACATCCCCAATTCGATCAATTGATTATAGATTAAATTCATGTTTGTTTCATATACTGACATGTCTGCCGTCAAATCCAATACCTCCGCCACCGCCAGCTGGATAATCGACGAAGGACAGTTGTGGCCTATTCCCCGTGAAATCTGTCCACACATGGCAACAATCAAATCTGCATCGGTACACGCCGGATTAACCGCAAGATACCCGATCCTTTCTCCTGGCAGCGACAATGACTTAGAATAAGAATAACAAGATAAGCTATTATCATAAAATGAGGATACATAAGGGGATTCTACTCCTGCAAAAACAATTTCCCGATAAGGCTCGTCAGAAATCAAGAAAATATCATGTCCATATTCTTTTTCTTTAGACCTTAACAGCTCGGCCAGCCTTCTAAGTGTATCCGCAGAATATACCGCTCCTGAAGGATTGTTGGGGGTGTTGATCAATACCGCCATGGTTTTTTTATTAATCAACTCTTCAAAAACTTCAAAATTGATCTGAAAGGTTTCCTTATCTGCCGGCACTGTCTTCAGTATCGCCCCGGTAAGCTCAATATATGGGCGGTATTCGGGAAAAAAAGGAACAAACGCCAAAACCTCATCGCCCGGAACCGTCACGCAGCGCAGTGCATGAGCTACTGCACCCGCCGCGGCGGAAGTCATAAAAATGTGTTCCGCTCGATAATTCATCCCAAAACGGTTATTTAATGACTCAGCAACTTTCTTTCTTACCGAGGGTATTCCTAGGCTTGGACTATAACCGTGAAGTTCAATCGAACTCTTAGATTGAAGCAAGTCTGTCAACGCATCGTTAAACTGCTGCGGAACAGGAACGGAAGGATTTCCAAGACTAAAATCAAAAACATTTTCATAGCCGATTTCTTTACCTCTTTCGGCAGCAAATTCAGAAAGCTCTCTGATGACCGATTTTCCTTCTAGCATTTTCTTATATTGTTGTACGATCATAAAGCCTCCCGCATTTTACTATTCATTTTATTATTTCTCCAGCAGGTCATCCAATTCTTTAACCATCTCATCTAAATTGTTGATCTGCATTACTAGTTCATTAAGATCTTCCATATTGCCCTGCACCAGTTTTGTAATGTTTCCAAACTCTTGATTCTGCACTTCAATGCTTTCCGCAATTTCTTCATTGACAGCAACCGTCATGTCGATTACCTGATGCTGCTCTATTTGTAAATTATGCATAGCTGTAATAGCTTCCGCAGATGTTTTTAGAAGCCCGATCATGTTACGGATACCTTCAACCGTAGATAATAAAACCGTATTCTGCTCCTGCATCTGGGCAGCATTTTCATTCATAAAATCGGCTACTTTCTGGGTTTCGCTTTTGACCTTTGTAATAACATCATTAACATCATTCAGTGAATTCTTGGTATTAACCGCCAGCCGCCCTATCTCTTGGGCAACTATGGCAAAGCCCCTGCCCATTTCCCCAGCTCTTGCCGCCTCTATCGAAGCATTCAAAGACAGCAGGTTGATTGATTCTGCTATTTCATTAATCACTTCCAGCGTTCTCCCGATCTCTCCAGTCTCATTCAAAAGTTTTTCAGTCACGCCCATAGTCTGGTTGGTCGATTCTTCAACCTTGCCGCTGATTAACATTAAATTATTCAGTGCCTTTTCATTGGAGGAAGAAATTTCGGTCAGTTGACCGGATATCTGATCCACTTCACTCATCTTGTCCGCCATATTCCGGCTGCTGCCACTCAATGCTGTCAGGTTGCCCCTGCCTCTGTTTGATTTTTCCAAAACGCTCTGGCTGCTCTCTAACAGGGAGACGCTGATTGCCGATAACTCTTGCGTAGAAGCACTTTCATTCTGCGAATTTTCTAGCAGTATTCTGCTGGAATCAGCTAGGTTCTCCGCCAGAAGAGTTGCCTTCTCAAGCATTGACGCCATTTTGTTGCGGTTTTTTTCCAGCTCCTCTTTCTTAGCATCCATCAATATATGGCTGACAAAGTAAACGAAAAGCAAAACGCCAAATATACTTAAAGTCAGGTTAATGACCCGGATTATAAAATCTGATATGTAGTATTCCGCCGCCGGATGTATTGTCCTATTAAAAATATGAAGAATGATAATAGACAAAACATCAAACACGGCACACGAGGCAATTACCTTAATATCCAGAAACAGACCCATCAGGATCAGGAAGTAAAATACAAAAACCCAAGTTTCTTTTGAAGGCATCAGCCAAGTGATCAGATTAATATTAATGCATTGGACTATTGTCAAATAGGCTTTTACTAGTTTTTCCTTGCCAGGTTCCAGCCTCCCGTCAACAATACTTGTCTTGAATAGATAAATACCGGCGATTACTTCCAATATAATAATGGCATCAAAGATCCCTATGGTAACCCACGACACCCTAGGATATAGGTTCAACAGCTTCATCACTGGAAAAACTGCCCCGGCGGCGGCGGAACTTAAAGTAACAATAATTACGACCAGTTTCACTACTTTAATACGGTATTCATCTATTACGCCAACTTCCCTCATCTTTTCCTCCTATATCTCTTAATATTATTATATCTTATATAATAATGAAGCCATAGAATAACCGGCAGCTACTGAACAAAATACCAAATACTTATCGGAGGGCATTATAGCGTCCCACATCCTGTTCAGCACTATAATCGGGCTAGTGACACCCGTATATCCGTATTCCATTCCAACAAAGAAATATTTCTCTTCTCCGACTCCCAGCTTTGCTAAAGTTTTCATATTGTCAGGATCTGAGAACTGTGAAAAAATATAGTGGTCTATCTGATTTGCTGTTAATCCGTTGCGCTGCAGCAGGCGGCTGATAATTGAATGCCAGTTATCTGACAAAAAGCCAAAATCAAAAGGGTTCCAAACTAATTTTTTGGACTTTTCATCGACCTCCTGTAACGAAACTTTTGAAAGTCCGGCCGCCGGCATTACAATCGTTTCATTGTAATTGGCATCGGTAAAAACTGTAGAATCCAGAAAACCTCTGCTTTCTTCCTCACATACATTTTCTAATACGAGAGATGCTGAAGCATCACCAAAATTAGAATACACAACGGTATCTGTTTTGTCTACTACTGAACTGATATGTATACTTGACACCAGTAAAATATTCTTGATTGACTTTTTCACCTTTACATAATTGGTGGCCATATCTATCGCCGTCAGCATACCGATACAATTGCAGTTCATGTCAAATACCGTATGGGCATTGATCGCGCCCAGCATTTTATTAAGTTTTAGAGCATTGGTAGGGGATGTATATTCTGGAGTGTCCGAGACAAAGATAATCATATCTATTTCTTCGGGTTTCATATCCAGCTTATCAAGAACGTTTTTTGCAGAATTGTAGCCCATGGACAAAGATGTTTCATGGGAATCGGCTAAATATCTTTTTCTCCTTCCTAAATGCCTCATTAGCCCTTCGGCATCCTTCCCCATTTTTTCGAAATGATTGACAAAATAGTCATTGTAGACCTTTTTCTCCGGTAAATAAACACCTGTACCTTTCATAATAACATTCTGTGCCATAAAATTACCCCCCTTTCTCTGGTATCCCCTATACCGGCTTCTTAACTATACTGCTTCCCCAGTTGCAACTTTAATACATTATACCATATTTTACCTTTTTTGTCAGTAAGAATCCTTTACTCCGGCTAAAATTAATCTGACATCTCCCTGTAGAAATGCCTTACCGTATCCAGACGGCAGAATAAAATGCTCGCCTTCTTTAATCTGCCGGCCATCAATCATGCCGTCCCCTGATATTACGCAGACAATCAGGAAGGGATGCTCTTGGCTAATTACCGTCTCTTTATCCACAGTCATCTCCCAAACCGTATAATAATCACAGCTAATTAGCTCATTTAGTCTATTTACCGGTCTTTCCACTGCCGGTATGACATAGGTCTCTTTTCTGGGCGCGGGCGCTGTAATTACTTCCATTGCCTGCTTAATATGCAAGGGGCGCGGCTTCCCATCAGTAAGACGCCCATAATCATAAAGCCGGTATGTTAAATCGCTGTTTTGCTGGATTTCCAGCAGTCTGACGCCACCTTTAACGGCATGGACCGTGCCTGGTACCATCTGGATAAAATCACCTTTTGAAACCGCTGTTTCATCCAATAATTCTTCCCAACGCCGGTTATTTATCATTTCACCCAGCTGTATTTTGTCAGCAGCCTTATGACCGAGTACCATGCTGGTGTTTTCCTCACAGTCCAAAATATACCAACATTCGGTTTTTCCTTGTGAATCATTTTCATTATCTCCGGCATAGCGGTCATCAGGATGAACTTGAATACTTGAATCGGCTTTGGCATCAATTAGCTTGACCAGCAACGGAAATTCTTTTTTACCCTTAGCTCCAAACAGCTCCGGATGCATCTCCCACAACTGTGTTAACGTTAAACCGGAATAGCTGCCTTCCCTGACCCGGCAATCGCCATGAGGATGGGCACAGACCGTCCAGCTTTCATTCCCCCAGATAAGTCTTTTTTCCACCGGCTCAAAAAACAGGATTTCTATTTTGCTTTTACTATGATTCACAGTTATTCTCTTCCTCCGTTCAGGTCTATCTTTGGCACATTCCAATGCCTTATAATTAGTTAAATATAGTTAATATTAACTAATTTATTGCTCTTAATTAATCACTGCCCGAGCGGCCACTACGCTTTCTTTATATACCGGCCGACCTTCAATAATTGATATCCCTTTCCGATAAGGTTCCCCCGCAATCTTGCAGGTGATGTATTGGATACATTTTGATACCATTTCTTCGATATTAACCTCATAAGTAGTAATTCCGATGTCACAAAGGCCGGGATAAAGATAATTATCGAAACCTATTACAGAAATATCGGCCGGCACCTGATAGCCGTTCTGGCGCAAAACCCGGATCAGATTACTGGCGGTATGATCGCAGTTACAGGCAAAGGCCGTCGGCAGATCTACCGGCAACACGATTTGATAAGCTGTTTTAGACATTTTACTGTCCTCATGCCTGTCTTTGATGATCCAGTCTTCCCTGATATTTTGACCATGCTCTAAAAGCGCTTTAGCATAACCAAAAAAACGGTCGGTAACACTGCTGTTGCTTAAAACATTGCCTACATAGGCAATCCGGGTGTGTCCCATTGCAAATAAATAATCCGTCATTTTATACATGCCATAATAATTGTCGGTAACCACCGCGTCACATGACTGGTTTTTATTATAAAAGTCCATATATATCATTGGTATTTTCGTATTCTCTTCCAAATAATCAAGATACTCTCCACTGATCATGCCAATAATAATCAGCCCGTCTACCTTGTGTTCCTTAAGCAGATGTGGCATCTGCAGTCTTTGTTCACCCTCAAGGCTCAGTATTTCCAATAAAGTAAAGCACTGACTCTGTAAGGCTTTGGTAGCAATCTCCTGATAAAGTTTCCAGTAAAAAGACTCATATTTATCAAGATACTTATCCGAAACTAAGATACCGATGTTATAGCTTCCCTTCTCTCTAGCATGCCTTGTCTGAGAGGGCGCCAGATAACCCATTTCATTGGCTGTTAACCGGATTTGTTCCCGTAGCTTTGTTCCTACCCCTTTTTGTCCAGACAGCGCTTTGGACACAGTTACCACGCTTACATTCATTTTTTTGGCAATATCGGCCATTTTCACTTCTTTTGCCATTTTACATTTCCTCGAATACGGTACTGTTGCATTTCTTAAGGTTAAAAATACTTAATTTAACTTAAATTATATGGTTATTATTTATCAAGTGTCAATAACTATTTTCTTTAAAAGCCCGGATCATTTCTCTAGTCAGGCTAATGCCATCGTCTGTAACCGATATCTCTTCCCGGTCAAACCATGTCGCCTCAGACAGTTCCTCCTCATCCAGTGTTATAATGTCATTGCCATCCAAGTCCGCAAAAAAACCGGAAAGCAAGGTTCCGGAAAATGACCATGGCTGACTCTTGTAGTATCGGATATCTTTTACCTTAAGTCCTACTTCTTCCATGACTTCCCGTTCCACTGTCTGTTCTAGGCTTTCCCCAATTTCAGCAAATCCGGCTACCAATGAATAGTTCCGGTACTCCCGGCCGGCATACCGAGTCAGCAGGATGCGGTTTTTATCTACAATTCCTACGATCACTGCCGGCGATATCCGGGGATATATCAGATTACCACATTCCGGACAGCGCAGCAGGCGTTCCTTATCATCCGAGTACATTATCTTGCCGCAGCGGCCACAAAAACGGTTATCCGCATACCAACGGTATACATGAAATGCCGTTATCGCTGCAAAAGACTTATAACGCGGCTTACAGTCACGAAACCGGCCGACCGGTATAAAAAGATAACCTTCAGGGTAAAAGTCCTCCCTATGGTCAGTATCCTCGCTTTTTAAAGCGCTATCCCCCGGCATTAATAAAAAAAATTTTTGCATATCAATTGAGAACAAATATTTTAGCCCTCCTGCCGGAAGGCTAAGTTCCCTGAACCGGGGAAAATGAATATTTTCTTCTTGCTGCTTTACCAGCATTTCATCCTTGCCAAAGATAATAATACTGCTTTCTTCATCCGGTTCAAAGCTACGGTATTCATTATGGAACACCTTCGGAAATATATCATGTATCATCTTTTATACCTATATCCACTAAAGCGCGCCAATTTCGGCCAGACGATCCATAATCGGCAGATGCTGGGTACATAATCCTTCGCATTTGCCGCACCTGACACATTCTGCTACTTTAGCGGCGGGAACCTGCCAATGATCACTCAGTCGTTCCAGAGCGCTGCTTCCCAGAAGCGACATATTATAGGCATCCATATATTTGGGAATCTCAATCCCGCACGGGCATTTATTGCAATAGCCGCAGCCGGTACACAGGTCATCGAGGGAGGTGCCTTTGTTTTCATATTCCTGATAGATTTCGGCGGCGGTTTTTTCCTGAAGACCTTCCATTGCTTTACAGGCATCGTCAACATGCTCTTTCGTAGTACAGCCTGCCAAGGTTATGGTGATTTCCTTGTGTGAGGCGACAAAACGCAGGGCGGCCTGAGCTACCGTCAGGTCACTGCCTTCCGCAAGGTAGCGGAATTTATCGGGGTTTTGAGGTATCAGTCCGCCGCCTAGAGGATTCATTACGATGACACCCATGCCCCGCTCATGGGCGGCTGCAATTCCACTTTGACGGAAACGATAGTTAAGGGCATTATAACCGATCAACATTCCTTTAAAACGTCCCGTGGCAATGGCATCTTCCAAATGGGATCCCTGCATATGAGAGGAAAATACGATGTTACGAATCAGGCCTTCTCTTTTAGCGTCTTCATAAAAGCCGTATAAGTCCTCACATTGTTTATTGAAACTTTCCATACTCAGGATACACCATAAATGGTAAAAATCAAGATAATCCACTTTCAAGCGCGAGAGAGTCATCTCCAAACGGCGGCGAAAGCCATCTTTGACTGCCTCGCCACTAATCAAGGTTCCCATATTAGCCTTGGATGAAATATAAAAGCTGTCACGAGGAAGCTGTGACAGGGCGATACCGGTGATAGATTCGCTTTTATCATCACAGTAAAAAGGCGCCGTATCGAAATAATTAATCCCTTTCTCATGAGCATATAAAAGTACTTCGGCGCATTTTTCCAGCCGGTCAGCCTTTACGTCCTCCTCATCATACCTCATACAGCCAAAGCCGGCCGCAGAGACTTTCATATCAGTATCACCATATTGTTTATAGTACATACTTCTTCTGCTCCTTTGCTTATAATTATATATTATTCTATATCATGATATAGAAATAAACAACTAAATATTTATACTACCGGCAAATCTTATATGAAGTTATGTAAGCGTTTTAATATAAAGATCATGAATTGTATTGTTTAATGGTATTGACTGGGTATATTGAAAATCCAGTTTACGGCAGAGGCTAATGGATGCTTTATTCTGCGGGTGAACCAGAGCTTGCACAGAATTAAACTGTAGCTCATGAAATGCAAATTCTAGGACCGCCTGACAGGCTTCCAAGGCATAGCCTTTTCTCTGATGACAGACAGCAATCACAAAACCTAGTTCCGGGCAGTCAAAACCTACGCGATGACTGATTCCGGCTCTGCCGATAACTTCTTTGGTCTCACGGAGCAGGACTGTCCATATCCCGTAGCCGTAGAAACCATATACCTTATCTATATAATCCTTGACATATGCCCGCTCTTCTTCCATATTGCCGTATAAGGCTTCGGTATAGCAAGTGATAGCAGGATCCTGATAGATACGGTAAAAGTCGTCTACATCGGCAATCGTAGTCTCGCGCAGGATGAGGCGTGCCGTATCGGCAATATGCCATGGCAGTCCGGCAAGGCGCTCATATGCTTTGAGGAAGGAATCATATTCGATATCACCGATGTCTTCCATTACATATAGCGCTCTGCTTAAATCTTCAAAGCGATTGTACTCATGACGCAGGGCAATGGTATAACATCCCGAATCCAGCAGACTGCTTAATATTGCGGAATTGTCCGCTATATATAAGGTCTCCGAATAATTAGGGTCAGGCAGGATGTCATCATGGCAATCATTAGCTACGATACAGCTTACAGATATTTGATCATGGAGATTCTCTCCAAGGCTATGAATATCTTTGACTATTTTCTGCATATATGCCGACTGGTCGCTCCCAATAATAAATATAATTTTATTTAGCATTGAAAAGTCCCTTCTTTTCCTATAAAATATAATAACCGATGTAATTGTTAAAGCTATAAAAACCATGGCTTTAGCATATATCAATACTATACTAAAATATGATCAAAAAGGGAAGATAGGAGGAAAAATGGCTAATAACCCCATTGTTACATTTACCATGGCAAACGGCGACATGATGAAGGCGGAATTATATCCGGAGATTGCACCTCAGTCAGTGCGCAATTTTATCAGCCTTATCCAGAAAAATTTCTATGACGGTCTGATTTTTCACCGTGTCATTAAAGGCTTTATGATCCAAGGCGGCGATCCCGAAGGAGCCGGATTCGGCGGTCCAGGTTACCATATCAAGGGAGAATTTGCTGCCAATGGACACGATAATAGTCTGAAGCATACGGAAGGCGTGCTCTCGATGGCCCGTAGCGGCGAACCGGATTCCGCCGGATCACAGTTTTTTATTATGCATAAAGACTCTTCTCATCTGGATGGCTCTTATGCGGCGTTCGGAAAAATAGTTGCGGGTATGGATATTGTCAATAAAATCGCTGAAACGAAAACCGATTATCGAGATATGCCGGCAGAGCCCCAAGTCATGAAAACCGTTACTGTTGATACTTTTGGGGAAGAATATCCTGAACCGGAGAAATTGACTTAAGTTTTACACATGGGAATATACATGAATGAGAAAGTATTACGTACTTTAGAGTATGCTAAAATTATCAACCGCCTGACGGATCGGGCTTCTTCGGAGCCGGGCAAGGCATTATGCCGGAGTCTGGTTCCTATGACTGATCCGGAGGTAATTTCCTGTGCCCAGACGGAAACCAGAGATGCTCTAAGCCGATTGTTCCGTAAGGGTTCCCTTTCTTTTGGAAGCAATAAGGATGTCCTAGGGTCGCTTAAGTCATTGGATATCGGCAGCACTCTATCCATACCGGAGTTGTTAAAAATTGCATCGCTGCTTGATAACGTAAGCCGGGTAAAAGCTTATGGGCGCAAAGAACGGGAGGATGATACCTCTGATTCCTTGGATTCCTATTTTGATCAGCTGGAGCCGCTGACTCCTGTTTCCCATGAAATCCACCGCTGTCTTATAAGTGAAGACGAAGTGGCCGATGATGCCAGCTCCGGATTGAGGCAGGTCCGCCGCAGTATTTTGCAGACAGGTGATAAGATTCACAGTCAGCTGGCCTCAATGGTCAATGGTTCTTACCGGACTTATCTGCAGGATGCCGTGATTACGATGCGGGATAACCGGTATTGTATTCCGGTGAAAAGCGAATATAAAAATCAGGTGCCGGGGATGATCCATGATCAGTCCTCTTCCGGCTCTACTTTTTTTATAGAGCCGGCTGCGATTGTCAATCTGAACAATCAGCTGCGGGAACTTGCTATCCGGGAGCAGGAAGAAATTGAGATAGTATTGGCAGCATTAAGCGCCCAGGCCGGAGAGTTTACAGAAGAAATTACTGCTGATCAGAAAATAATGACGCGCTTAGACTTTATTTTTGCTAAGGCATCGCTGGCCATGGAGCAGAACGCTACCTTGCCGCTCTTTAATAATAACGGTTTCATTCATATCCGCAAGGGCCGGCATCCACTGCTGGCTGCCGATAAAGTGGTTCCTATTGACATTCAGTTAGGAAGGGAATTTGATCTGCTGGTAATTACCGGGCCTAACACCGGCGGCAAAACAGTTTCCCTAAAGACTGTCGGGCTATTTACCCTGATGGGACAGGCCGGTCTACATATTCCCGCCTTAGACCGTTCCGAGCTGGCGATCTTCCGGGAAGTATATGCGGATATTGGTGATGAGCAGAGTATTGAGCAAAGCCTCAGTACCTTTTCTTCCCATATGACTTCCATTGTCCACATATTGGAACATGCGGATGCTGAATCCCTGTGTCTATTTGACGAACTGGGAGCTGGCACTGACCCTACGGAAGGAGCGGCATTGGCGATTGCGATCTTGGATTTCCTGCACCGCAGACATATCCGCACGATGGCCACTACCCATTATAGCGAGTTAAAAGTATATGCGCTTTCGACCGAAATGGTGCAGAATGCCTCCTGTGAATTTAATGTCGAGACCCTACAGCCTACTTACCGGCTTTTAATTGGTATTCCCGGTAAAAGCAACGCCTTTGCGATTTCTTCCAAGCTGGGGCTGCCGGATTTTATTATCGATGCTGCGAGAGAACAGGTCAGTACGGAAAGTGTCAGCTTTGAAGATGTCCTGACCGACCTAGAAGCCAGCCGAAAGACCATTGAGCAGGAACAGCTGGAAATAACGGCTTATAAAGCCGAGATTAAGACCTTAAAAGAGCGGCTGGAGAGCAAAAACGAAAAGATTGACAGTGCCAGAGACCGCATTTTGCGGGAAGCTCAGGAACATGCCCGGGAGATCCTTCAAGAAGCCAAGGATTTCGCGGACATGTCGATCCGAACGTTTCAAAAGGCCGGATCCGGTGCTAATATAAAGGATCTGGAGCAGGCTCGTGAACAGCTAAGAGGGAAAATTGCTGATAAAAATGACAAGCTGGCTCTCAAGCCAAAATTAGGTACAGAGAAAGTGAAACCCGGCGAACTAAAGCTGGGCGACAGTGTCCGGATTTTGTCTATGGGGCTGCAAGGCACTATAAGCTCTCTGCCCGACCATAAAGGAAACGTATTTGTACAATGCGGTATTATGCGGTCCCAGGTAAATATAGATGATCTGGTATTGCTGGAAGGGGAGAAGCCGTCGGCCGGTTCTGCGAAGGAGCGTTTTGCCGCTTCCTCCACAGGGAAGATGAAAATGTCCAAAACTTTGACTATATCCACAGAAATCAATCTGCTAGGTAAGACCGTGGACGAGGCTTTGGCAGAGCTGGACAAGTACCTTGATGATGCCTATCTTGCCCATCTTCCCAGCGTCCGCGTGGTTCATGGCAAGGGCACCGGCGCGCTTAGAAATGCCGTACACAAACATCTCAAGCGGGTCAGATATGTCAAATCTTTCCGACTTGGGGAATATGGAGAAGGGGATGTCGGGGTCACGATAGTTACCTTTAAATAAAGACGGGTAGTAACACTTTTTAGCAGGAGGGGCGTATGGTTAATAAGCAAAAAGTATTGATTGTGGATGATGACGAGAATATTGCCGAACTGATATCTTTGTATCTTACTAAAGAATGTTTTGAAACCTTAATTGTATATGACGGCGAGGCAGCGCTCAGCGCCTATGATTCTTTCATGCCGAACCTGATTCTACTGGATCTGATGCTGCCAGGCATTGACGGTTATCAGGTATGTCGGGAAGTACGTGCCAAATCGCCGACACCTATCATCATGCTTTCTGCTAAAGGGGAGGTCTTTGACAAGGTTCTGGGGCTGGAACTGGGCGCCGATGATTATATGGAAAAACCATTTGACTCCAAAGAACTGGTAGCCCGGGTCAAAGCCGTATTGCGGCGTTATAAACCAGTAATCGCCACAGCAGCGGTTTCGGATGTTAAGAGCGTGGAATATCCCGACTTAAGCATCAATCAAACCAATTATTCTGTAATTTACATGGGCAATCCTGTGGAAATGCCTCCGAAGGAACTGGAACTGCTTTATTTCCTAGCTTCTTCCCCGAATCATGTATTTACTAGGGAGCAGCTTCTGGATCAGATCTGGGGCTACGAATATATTGGTGATACCCGTACTGTCGATGTGCATATAAAACGTATCAGAGAAAAAATAAACGATCACCGCTCTTGGAAAATTACTACTATATGGGGGATCGGCTATAAGTTTGAAGTGAGAAATTAGCGCACGTAGGTCTTAATGCATAGCGCATTAAGGCAGTACCGGAAAAGAAGCTACAGGGAGCTGGAAAATGAGAAAAACGCTTTATCTGAAATTTCTTCTGGCATATTTTATATTCGGCTTTTTTGGCTTTGTTATCGTGGCCACTTTTGTGTCTTCGATGACGGTGGAGCATCTGAGGCGCGAAAAGGCTGACTCCCTTTACATGGACGCGACCCTTATTGCCAATTCCTATGCCGCAGATCTTTACAACAACGAAACATCTCTGGATACGGTAAAAAAACAGATTGATGACTTAGATAATTTTATGAATACCTCTATATGGATTATCAATCCCTCGGGACGGATGATTCTTGATTCTCGTTCACCGCTTGATCTAGAACACGAAACCGCAGTGGAAGATTTTGATCCGGCCATCACGGCAGATTCTTTTTATGCGGTAGGTAATTTCTTTAATTATTTCACCGAAGAACAATTAAGCGTAATTGCACCGATCGCCTCGGATTTTGTCGTAAAAGGTTATGTGGTACTGCATTATCCTATGGACAGTATCGACGCTTCCGCTAACAGCTTGCTGAACATCTCTTATTTGATGTTGGTAGTTCTGTTTTTACTGTCATTGATCATCCTGATCTTTTTTACAGAAATGGTTTATTTACCGCTTCGAAAAATCACAGTTGCCACCGAACAGTATGCCGCCGGTAACATGCATTATGAATTTCAGGTGGATAGCGAGGATGAAATGGGCTATCTAGCTGCTTCCCTGTCCTATATGGCCAGCGAGATTGCCCGGGCGGAAGACGATCAGAAAAAATTTGTTGCTAATGTTTCCCACGACTTCCGCTCTCCGCTTACTTCCATTAAGGGCTATCTAGAGGCCATGCAGGACGGCACCATCCCGGCAGAGGCATACGAAAAATATCTGGATATCCTGATCAATGAAACAGAGCGGCTGATCAAACTGACCAACAGCCTGCTGATCCTTAATAACCTGAATACCAGAGGCATGCTTTTAGACAAATCCACCTTCGACATCAACCAAGTAATCCGTAATACCGCCAGTTCCTTTGAAGGCACCTGCCGCAAGAAAACGATTGCCATTGAACTGATTCTTACCGATGATGTGAAAGTAAAGGGCGATGTAGGGAAGATCCAGCAGGTGCTTTATAATCTGCTGGATAACGCAATAAAGTTCAGCCGCAGCGACTCAATTATTAAGATTGAAACCACTGAAAAACACAATAAAATATTTATTTCTGTAAAAGACAGCGGCGTAGGCATCCCTAAAAACGAACTGAAATTCATCTTTGACCGCTTTTTTAAATCAGATTCCTCGCGAGGCCGTGATAAACGCGGAACCGGACTAGGTTTAGCGATTGTTAAAGAGATTATTCACTCTCATGGTGAACATATCAATGTTATCAGCACGGAAGGGGTGGGGACAGAATTTATCTTTTCTTTACCGGTTTCGGATGAAGATCAAGATTAGTGTTTGTATGGATTAGTACTCTTTGTGAATTGCTAAGTAAGCTAATATCCTTTAGACCTTCCAATAATAAAAGAATTCATTACCCTCCAATATCACCCCATCCCAACTCATGAAGATCACCCTGCAATTGCATCTGATTAAAACGGTTCTGCCTTAAGGCTTCATATAAGACAATCGCAACCGCATTCGCCAGATTCAGCGACCGGATCTGATTCCGCATCGGGATTCGTATACAGGCGGCCTCATTTTCTGCCAGCATTACTTCCGGGAGGCCGGCGCTTTCCCTGCCGAACATGATAAAATCCCCCGGCCCGTATGACACCTCGGTATAAATACGTCTGGCTTTGGTAGTAGCCATCCATATCTTGGCTAGGGGATTCTTAGCTTTAAACTCCTCAAAATTAATATAGCGATATACATCCAAGTGCTCCCAATAGTCCATGCCGGCCCGCTTGATTTCCTTATCATTAAGGCGAAAACCAAGCGGCTCTATTAAATGAAGGGAACACCCGGCGGCTAGACATGTACGGCCAATATTGCCGGTGTTAGCGGGTATCTCGGGCTGGTGCAAAATTATATTCATAATATTCCTCGAATACATTTTATAGCATTATCTACATTTATACTTCTACACTTACTTCTCACTACGCAAACGCTCAACAAAGTCTCTTAACTTATCTATAGCTATCTTAAGATTGTCCAGAGAATAGGCATAAGAAATACGCAAATACCCTTCGCCACAGTCTCCGAAAGCACTACCGGGAACAACGGCAACTTTTTCTTCGGTAAGGAAGCGACTGGCAAATTCCTCGCTAGTCATGCCAAATTCCTTGATGCAGGGAAATACGTAGAAAGCTCCGAACGGCTCGAAACATTCCAGACTCATTTCCCGAAAAGAATGTAAGAGGAATCTCCGCCGCTGGTTGTATGACTCTTTCATCTGTGCCACGTCTTCATCCCCGTTTTTTATCGCTTCGATGGCAGCGTATTGGCTGGTAGTAGGGGCACACATAATAGCGAACTGATGGATTTTGGTCATCTGCTCCATGATCACCTCGGGCGCACAGGCATAGCCAAGCCGCCAGCCGGTCATGGCATAAGCTTTAGAAAAGCCGTTGATCAGCACGGTGCGTTCCCACATGCCAGGCAGGCTGGCTATAGACACATGAGAACCTTTGTAAGTCAGTTCCGCATATATCTCATCGGAAATAATATAAAGATCCCTTTCTTTCACGATATCGGCAATCGCCTGAAGCTCCTCTTTTTCCATTATTGCCCCCGTCGGGTTATTAGGAAAGGGAAGAATTAATACTTTTGTCTTATCAGTAATTGCACTACGCAGTTCTGCAGCCGTCAGCCGGAATTCATTTTCCGCTTTCAGTTCAATAATAACCGGAACCGCGTTAGCTAGAATCGCACATGGCTCGTAGGAAACAAAACTGGGCTGAGGTATCAGAACTTCATCGCCCGGATTGACCATCGCCCGGAGTGCAATATCGATAGCTTCAGAGCCTCCTACGGTAACAATGATTTCCTTATTGGCATCATAGATTATATCCTGGGTACGTTTCATATAATTGGCTATTTCCGTTCTTAACTCTTTCAGTCCGGAATTGGAGGTATAAAAGGTACGTCCTTTTTCCAGTGAATAAATGCCTTCATCACGGATGTGCCAAGGCGTGTCAAAGTCCGGTTCGCCGACACCCAATGAGATGGCATCCTCCATCTCACTGACAATATCAAAGAACTTTCTAATCCCGGAAGGTTTTATGTTTACGACTTTTTCTGACAACGGATTTCTCATGGTGTGATCATCTCCCTCGTATCGGTATATTTCTTAGCCATGACGGTGCCATGGTCTTTATATTTTTTAAGGATAAAATGAGTGGCGGTACTTAATACGCCATCAATGGTGGCCAGTTTATCGTTGACAAAGCTAGCCACTGCCTTAAGGGTTTTGCCCTCAAGGGTCACCATCAGGTCATAACCTCCTGATATCAAATATACGGAATCTACTTCCGGGTATTTATAGATACGCTCCGCTATATTGTCATAACCTTGGCCTCGCTGAGGAGCAATCCGTACTTCAATCAGAGCGGTCACTTTTTCAATAGCGGTCTTTTCCCAATCAATCATCGTATGATAGCCACAGATCACTCCTTCAGCTTCCATCGCCGCCAGTTCACTTATTACTTCCGTTTCTTCTGCACCCAACATAACCGCCAGCTCCTTGGTATTAATGCGGCTATTTTTTTCAATAACTGCTAAAATCTCTCCTCGCATACTGTTCTCCTATTTTCATTTTATTTTATAACAAATTATGAAATCAATAGTTAGCTGATAATATTCGGTAAATCTCATCTCTCCCCGGTGGATTCAGGAACCGGATTTCTCCGCCGTTTGTCACAATCCGATCACGTTTATCGGTCGTCTGTCCGATTACCGCGGCAGGTATTCCGGCCACTTTTAGAGTGTCGGTAAGTTCCTCCCCCCTGTCAGTAAGCATCAGCAGCATCCCGCCGGCAAGCAGTTCATAGGGGTTTACGTCAACCAGTTCGCAAACCTCGATTGTTTCTTGTTTGACCGGTATTTTCTTTAAATCAACCCTTATTCCGACACCCTCTCTTTCCGCAAACTCCCAAAGAGCACCAAATATTCCGCCATTTCTGGCATCATGCATTACCGTAACGCCGGCTTTCGCCGCACAAGCCGCCTCAGGCAATATCGACAGGCATCTGTTATACCCTTTGGCTTCTGCAATCAGTTCTGACGGAAGACGGTCAGCTAATTTTTGCTCCAATGCATGCGCAATCAAAGATGTTCCTTCTAGACCGATCCACTTACTTGCCACAATATCCTGACCGGATCTGGCATTTTGAGGCGACGGCCTTTTTACCTGATTCCAGCCTATGCCGACTGCCGTTACAACCGGTCTGGTCACGCCGTCGGTAACCTCTGTATGTCCGCCCATAATCCGTACGGAACATTTCTTACAAGTAACCCGGACTTGTTTCATGATATCTTGGATATCTTTTTCTTCACTTTCCGAGGGAAGTAAAACCGACAGCAAGATGCCGACCGGCTGCGCTCCCCCGGCAGCCACATTATTGACAGCAGCAATAACTGCATGATCTATCCCGGCATTATTATCCAGACAAAAAGGCTGCACCGATAAGGCCGTACTGCTTCCTCCATACATAAGAAAAGCGCAGTCTGTCCCTATGCCTGCGCCTTTTACGTCTATTTCCTGCTTCACACTGTCTTGCCCAGACCCATTATGAACAGATTGATTTATCTCTCGCAATACCGAACGTTTTAGAACCGATTCTGATACCTTTCCTGTTTTCATGGATCCCTCTTCTCTTATCTTTATTCTATCCGTACTCTGTCATTACCCTGCCTGACCTACTATTCTAAGCGGCTGGCTGACCTTCCGCCGGAGCGACCGGCTGGTCTTCCACCGGAGCGGCTGGCTGGCCTTCTGCCGGAGCAGCTGGCTGGCCTTCTACCGGCGGCGGGACTGCGGGCGGCGCCGGCGGCGGTAACTGTGCTTGCAAAGCTGCCGCTACAGCAGCAATATAATCAATATTATTGGTCGCTATCGCAGCTGTAATCTGCTCTGATACAATGGGATTGTCGGTCGCTATGCCGACGGTTGCACTTCTGGGCGAAGCCATATAAGAACTGCTGTTAACTTCTTCCCGGCTGACTTCCACCCCATTTTCTGTAACCACTTTCCACAGCCGCGCCCGATATCCGACATGGGCCGACTGAATGGATATATAACCTACCGGATGACCGGCGCTCGGATATACAGCCTCGCTTTCAGGTTCTCTTCTTTCCAAGATTTCACTGACATATTCTACCGTGCGGCCCGCAGGACGCTCGTCAATACCATATATGGTAAAAGTAATGGTTCTCTCAGGTGTGGTAACTCCCTCAATATAAATCGGGTGCGCCAGATTATTAATAAACTTAAAATCCTTTCCGGATGATTCGGCAATGGCCGCATCCGCTGAACGGTCCACATAAGTAACGATCATCGAATGGTTATGCCTTTCGGTAACCTCCAGTTCAGCAAGCAGCACAGCATTATAAAGCGTAGTTGAGACCTGACAGATACCGCCTCCCAGACTGTCAACCACCTGGCCGTTCAAATAAGAAGCAGCCATGAAATAACCATTGTCTTCGGTAAAGGGCAATACGGCGGCATAGGTAGTAAACTCTTCTCCCGGATACACCAAGCTTCCGCTGATCAGCTTGCATCCATTGATTACATTGGAACTTCGGGATTTATTGGAAGTCGAAAAATCCGTACTGAAAGTACCAAGCACATCAGTAAGCTGACTCAGTTCTTCCTCGTTTCCTCTGGGCTCCTCTTCTATCACTGCCAGCGCTATTGTACAATCCTCTTTATTCCAGTCATTCTGTAAATAGTCATAAATAATATCTACTGAAGCACTGGTATCTATCACGTAACCCGCCTGCCCTTCCGTGACATTTATCTCCCCATCTGTCCTAGTCATAGTAGCGTCAACAGCCGGCATATTAAAGATAGAACATTTTTCTGTTATAATATCAGTAATCAAAGCCGTATCTAAGGAAAACTCTACTTCAAATACCTGATCCCTGTTTTCTAGATCCTTCAGCGCTTTATATCTTTGAATTACATTGCCTTTTCTACCCATAGCCGCCGCTGCCTCGACAACATCGGGATTGTTCCAGCTAAAGCCGATATCCGCCGGAGTAATGGATACTGTATTGTCACCGATCGTCAGCAAAGTAATATTCCTCTTTTCCAGCTCTGCCACATATTCACTTACCAAGATCTGGGCTTCTGCTTCGGTTTTTCCTCCTAATGCAATGCTATCCACATAGACGCCATCTAGGATCTTATCATCCTTGGCGCTTGCCGGAATCGCCGTAAACAGCGTCAGCAGTACTGTTATCATCAGTAAACGGCTTATCTTCTTGATCGTTCGCATATACATATACATTGCCTCCTTTCCGCTTTTTTCACGTGTCAAATTCCATATGGTCTAGATAAGGTTATTGCCTTTGTCATATTGTCTTAACTAATAAAATATGATAAAGTTGGAATTAACAAGGCAAGCACCAGAATAAGAATAATAATGGAGGAGATTACCCTTTTGGTCTTTTTACTGTGCATATTTATCATCTTATTACCTCCATCCGCACGCTTTGACATGCTTTGACATTTATCTTCTTGAAAGGATATTATATATGAATTTAGCTTTTTTTGCAAGTTTTATTATATTCTGCATCTGGCTCACCTATCAGCTGAACAAAAGCCGGCGACGGGAAGCCCAACAACAAAGGATCTTCTGGGATCGTGAGAAGGAAGCCGACAATACGAGCCGCAAACCGCTTGATGACCTGCAATATATCACCATTCCGTTTGATGCTTTACCCATGGAAATCATGGCTGATGATCCCGCAATAGCAGAATGTCAGGAAACCCTGCATACTTTAGCTGAAAGCCCCATTGTCAATTTCACCTGCATCTCCAACACCGACCTGAAACTACAATATGGCGCGGCCAACCTTCATCTTCTGTCCCGATACGACCAAAGCTACACCATACTGGCCAGAACCCTTCAGAAATGGGCGAAGACCCTTTATAGCTCCGGTTATCATCAGGAAGCCTGTACCATATTGGAATTTGCTATGGCTACCGGCACCGATGTCAGCCATTCCTACTTTTTACTGGCCGAAATATACCAAAAAGCCGGCACTCCAGAAAAAGTAAAGGATCTGATTCCTACTGCGGAACGGCTTAATTCAACCCTAAGCGGCCATATTACCCGGCGGCTGAAAGAAATATGCAGTTAATCGGCTTATATCAGTTTATGCCGGCTGTTTAGTTATTATGACATTTATTATTATAATAATCACCGAAGCTGCTTGTCTTTCTGATAATAACTACAAAGTGTCTGTAAAAAACAGCTCCCGCACCTAGGTACGGGAGCCTTACATATCTCCCTGCCAAGGTTAATGATCTGGATATTATAGCAGATCCAGTGATCTTCCGGCAGTATTTTCATTAAATCCATCTCAATTTTAACCGGATCCTCTTCCGCGGTCAGACCTAGCTTATTAGATACCCTCTTGACATGAGTATCTACCACGACACTGGCATCATTAAATATATTCCCGCGGATTACATTGGCTGTCTTTCTGCCCACTCCCGGAAGTGAGGTCAGCTCTGCCAATGACCGCGGAACCTCTCCGTCAAACCGTAACAGAAGTTCGCGGCAGCAGGCAATGATATTCTTTGCCTTATTATGATAAAATCCGGCGGAACGGATATCCTGTTCCAGTTCTTCCAAGCCTGCCCCCGCCAGTGACTCAACCGTCGGATATTTATCAAACAGCTTCGCGGTTATGATGTTCACGCGGGCGTCTGTACATTGGGCACTCAGGATAGTAGCAACCAGCAGCTGCCAAGCATTTTCATGGTGTAAAAAACACTTCAAGTCCGTTCCATAATGTTCATCCAGCAGTTTCAATACCGCCCTGACGTGTTCTTGCTTATACTCTTTCTTATGCTCCCTCTTCATTCCTTCTTAACTTCCTTTTTATTTTCATATTCACTTACCCGCATCAAATAAAATATCTATACGTAAAACCGTTGCTTCTTTCGTCAAAGCATTCCTTTTATGGTAATCAAATAATATATAGATGGGGCTTTCACTTTTATTCGTCTTATCCTTGCCTGCCTCGGCATCTACCGGATAGCGGAACACCTCCAGATGTGTCATCCTGACCATCTGCTTGGCATTATACCCTTCATAATGGGGCAGAAGCTTTCGGTTTTCTGCTTCTTCTTTATAAAAACCCCATATCTGATCCTGATAAAGCGACAGATCCAAGGCATAATCGGGCCTGCTTTTACAGTTTTCTCTCAGATACAAATCATAGGTAAGCAGCTCCCGATAACAGTCCGCATTAGCCCCATCATAAGCAAGGGCAAAATCAAGCAGCACCTCATATCGGTAGCTTCTTGCCGGACTGACAAGATAATACCCTTTCTTTTCATAAAATTCCGCAAGCTCTTCATACATTTGGAACGAACTGCTAAAAGCCGTTTCCAATACCTTCAGGGTATTCATGAACTGATTGCTGTTATAATACAGCTCTACCATCATTTCCATCTTATGCAGCCGGCACAGCTCTTCATAACTGAGCCACTGGGTGAACAGCACCTGATACGGCGGGGATTCTTCATATGCGATTCCATACTCCGTGGCCTGATGTCTGACAGGCGTGCCAGGAAGTATTTTCAAAAATCCCAGCTGCAGCTGCTCTGGCCGACAGCTGTAAACCTGGTCAAAAGAAGCTCTAAATGTACCATAGTCTTCATAAGGAAGACCGGCAATCAAATCTAGATGGATATGAATGTTATTGTTTTCCCGTAATTCTGCCACTACAGCCTTTACCCGGTCAAAATCCATCTTGCGGCAGACACTGTCAAGAGCAGCCTGATGGGTAGACTGAATGCCGATTTCCAGCTGAATCAAGCCCGGCCGCATGCTCTTTAGCAGATTAATTTCTGTTTCTGTCATGAGATCCGCCGCTATTTCAAAATGGAAGCCGGTTATCCCGTTGTCCTTCTCCTTTATAAACTTCCAGATTTCCAAAGCATGGACATGATTACAGTTAAATGTCCGATCAACAAACTTAACCTGAGCCACCCGGCCCTCTAGTAAAACTGTCAATTCTTCTTGTACTTTTGCCAGTTCCTTAAACCTAAGCGACTTATCAATTGATGATAGGCAATAGCTGCACCGGAACGGACAGCCCCGGGAAGACTCATAATAAATGATTCGATTTTGGAAACGGTTCAATACACCGACATAAGGAAAAGGAAGCCGGTTAAGATCAGTCCTTTCCCTTTCCCCCGTCTTCACAAGCTTCCCTTCCTTTTCCCGATATAGGATTCCCTTTATCAGAGCAAGCTCATATTCCCGCATCGATGCATCCCGACTGCATAAATAACAGTCTAAAATATCTTTACAAGTAACCTCCCCTTCGCCCAGCATAATACCGGTTACTGAAGGAAATCTTCCCATAATAGCTTCTCCGTCATAGGACACCTCCGGTCCGCCTAACCAGACCGGTATATCAGGTAATATTTTATTTAACTCGGGCAAGAGTTTCCCAATTATTTCCCAATTCCATATATAACAGGAAAAAGCAATAACATCCGGCTTCTTGCTATAGATATCCGCCAGAATATCTGCCGCCGTCTGGTTGATTGTATATTCCGTAATTTCCATATGTTGCCTGCCGGCTTCTTCCGCAAAGCTTTGCAGGCTGTAGACCGCCGGATTGGAATGGATATATTTCGCATTAACTGCTATCAATAAAAATTTCATTGAATCTTACCCTGTAGTTGTTTATTTCCACAATAGATGTTATCAAGCCGTTCTCTTATAATTCGGCAACAACTATCTTGTTTCTGACAGCATGCTGTCAATATATCCCCCGTCCCAAAGCAGAATTTTTAATCTATCAGCCGCTTCCACGGCAGGTGCCGTAAAATACTGATTGGTCATCACTACGCCGACCATCCGGTCATAATAATCCCTTCCCGCATAAACTTCCTGGACGGCTTTGACACCTACCGGGCTGTTATATCGCTTACACTGAATCGCGTAGGTGACCCCTTCTTTTTCTGCCAGAATGTCTATTCCATAGTCACCGCTTGCCTTGGTAACCTCTACTTCAATAAACCCTCTTTTTTTCAAAAGATCGGCACAAAACAGCTCAAATTCCCGGCCTTCCATTTCCTCCCAACGTCTGCCTGCCGCACTGTGCCGGCCTTTTATGTCCAGAAAAGCAAGAACAAAAAGCAACAAACCGATAGCGGCAATTATGATAATCCACTCCATTTCGACCCCCGTGATGTCAAGCCCCGACAAACTGGCTCCGATACATCTCCCAGTAGAATCCCTTCAGCGCCATCAGTTCTTCATGGCCGCCTTGCTCGATGATACACCCGTCCTTCATAACCAGAATCACGTCCGCATTACGTACCGTAGACAGCCGATGGGCCACTATAAAGCTGGTCCTTCCTTCCATCATCAAAGTAAACGCTTCCTGAATCCGCATTTCCGTGCGGGTATCAATAGAAGAGGTCGCTTCATCTAGGATCAGCATCGGCGGCAGGTTGATCATGACTCTAGTAATACATAATAGCTGTTTTTCACCTTGCGAAAGACTGCCGCCGTCCTCGCCTATCATGGTATCATAGCCTTCCGGAAGCCGTTTGATAAAGCTGTCTGCCCGGCTTCTTTTAGCCGCCGCAATGACTTCTTCTTTTGTGGCCGCCGGTTTTCCAAAGGTTATATTCTCCCATATCGTCCCGTTGCGAAGCCATGTCTCCTGTAGAACCATACCATAAGCCGCCCGCAAGGAACTGCGGGTCAGCTCCCGGATATCCTTGCCCTCCAACACAATCCGGCCGCTGTCTACATCATAAAAGCGCATCAGTAGGTTAATCACTGTTGTCTTACCGCAGCCGGTAGGGCCAACGACAGCCACCCGCTGCCCGGCTCTGATCCGCAAATCTAAATCTTCAATCAGTTTCTGACCGCGCCGGTAGGTAAAATATACATGGTCAAGCTCTACGTTGCCTGCCGTAGCCGCCAGCCTTACGGCTTCCGCCCCGTCCGCCGCTTCCGGTTCTGCTTCTATCAGCTCCAATACCCGCGACGCACAGGCAAGGGCATTCTGTAACTCGGCAATCACTTCGGATATCTCATTAAAAGGCTTGGTATATTGATTGGCATAGGATAAAAATATCGTCAGCTGCCCTATTGTCAGCCCCCCCGATAAGGCATACAATGCTCCCGCCAGACCGACCCCCGCATAAACCAAGTTATTGACAAAGCGTGTTGCCGGATTTGTCAAAGAAGAATAAAATATAGCCCGGAGGGAATACTTCCCCAACCGTTCATTAATCTCATCAAACTGCTTCTGCACCTTCTTTTCTTGGGAAAAAGCCTGCACTACCTTTTGATTCCCGATCATCTCATTAATAAGTGCGGTTTGTTCGCCCCGCGCCTCAGACTGTAGCTGAAACATCCCAAAAGTCCGCTTAGCGATAAAATTGGCCGTAAACAGTGACAGCGGCGTAAGAATTACCACCACAGCCGTAACCGTTACATTGACACTGAGCATAAACAGTAGTGTCCCTGCTATCGTGATAATCCCGGTAAATGCCTGAGTAAAACCAATCAGCAGCCCGTCCGCAAACTGGTCCACATCCGTAATAATCCGGCTCAAGACATCTCCGTGTGTATGACCGTCCAGATAAGTAAACGGCAGCTCGGCTACTTTACCAAAAGCTTGCTTACGGATGTCCCGGACCACATAAAACACAATCCGGTTATTCGACAGATTTAAGATCCACTGGGTCAAAGCTCCGGTTCCCGCCACACCTGCCATAGCTATTAAAAGCGTAAGCAATTCCTCCTTACTGCCCGTTTCCTTTATCCTGCCGATCAAGTCAACAGCCCTTCCTATCAGAATCGGCAGATACAAGCTAAGAACAACCGTAAATAAAGCCATCAAAATAGAAACCAAAAGACGGTTCTTATATGGTTCAATAAAATACAGCACACTACGCAAGGTTTTTATGCGCTCATCAGCCTTCATTTGTTCTGCTTTCATATATCCTGTCTCACCCGCTCTGCTTTCTCCCGTCACTTATTACGACTGTGCCATGCTACTTTCAAACTGAGTGCTGTAAATCTCTTGATAGATCTGACAGCTATTTAGCAGCTCCTGATGACTACCCGTTCCGACAATCCTGCCGTCATCCAGTACCAGTATCTTGTCGGCATGCATAACCGAGGATGCCCGCTGCGATACGATCAATACTGTTGTATCCCGGCAGGCTTCTCTGACCGCCGTCCGTAACTTGGCTTCCGTCAGATAATCGAGCGCTGATGCACTGTCATCCAAGATTAATATTTCTGGCCTTCTTACCAATGCCCTGGCAATATTTAGCCTTTGTCGCTGGCCGCCGGAAAAATTCCGGCCCTCCTGCTCTACCTTGGCATCCAGCACTCCTTCTTTATTGCCGACAAATTCATCGGCTTGGGCAATACGCAGTGCCTCCCACAGCTCATCATCCGTGGCATTTTCTTTGCCCCATAGCAGATTATTGCGGATGGTTCCTTTGAATAAGACTGCCTCTTGCATAACGATACCGATCCGGTTTCGCAAGGCCTTGACCGGTAATGTCCGGATATCCTGGCCGTTTATCGCTATCGTGCCCTTTTCCGCTTCATAGAACCGAGGCAGCAAATGGATCAAAGACGATTTCCCTGATCCGGTTCCGCCGATAATTCCTATGGTATCTCCCTTACTCGCTGTAAAATTGATATCATATAGTACTTCTTCTCCAGCATCAGCATAGCGGAAAGTTACATCACTGAACTGTATGTGATATTCCGGCACATTACTTCCTTGCTGCTCACCGTCCTCTTCATTCTCTGGCTGTAAAGGTAATTCATCCTCAGTCTGCCTGTCACTGTTAATAGCAAATACCGCTTCAATACGACTGCCCGAGGCAAAAGACTTGGTCATTGTTATAATAAGGTTCGCCAGCTTTACCAGCTCCACTAGGATCTGTGACATATAGTTTACCAAGGCAATCACCGCCCCTTGGGTCAGGACTCCGTCGGCCACTCTTCCTGCTCCGGTATTGAGCAAGATAATGATAGCTATGTTAACTATTACCATACTAAGCGGATTTAAGAGTCCGGTAATCCGTCCAGTAGCTACCTGCATATTCATCAACGCATCAATACTTTCCTGAAATAAAGTCTTTTCCTCTGCTTCCCGGCGGAAGGCCCTGATTACCCGCACCCCGGTCAGATTCTCTCTGGTAATCCGCATCGCTCGGTCCAGACCCGCCTGGATCTTCCGGAACAGTGGTATCCCAATAAGAAGAATGGCAAATACCGTCACCGCCAGTACCGGGATCAGCACAGTAAAAATAAGTGCTGCCCTGACATCTACCGTAAATGCCATCACCATTGCTCCAAAAACGATAAAGGGGGAACGTAAGAATATACGTAAGACCAGATTTACCCCTGACTGTACTTGATTGACATCTCCCGTCATCCTAGTAATCAAGGTCGCCGTTCCCATTTTATCAGAATCGGCAAAAGAATATCCCTGAATGTGGGAGAACAATGCTTTGCGGATCCCGGTTGCAAAACCTACCGCGGCTTTAGCGGCAAAAAACTGCGCTGAAACTGAACAGATCAGCCCGATTACTCCCAGCGCCACCAGCAACAGACAATGGGTTATAATAAAGCGCTGATCATCATTTTTAATGCCCTGATCCACGACAGCCGCCACCACCAAAGGCACCGCTAACTCAAAGGAAGCCTCCAGAAGCTTAAACAGCGGCCCCAAAAGGCTTTCCTTTTTATATTCCTTTAAGTATACCAGCAAGCTCTTCATCTGTCCCCTTCCAGTAACTTATTGTATATGCTATCCGACAATATCATTACCGCTTATTCCTGGAGTAAAAATTCCCTGATTTCTTGAATCATCCTCAATACCCCTTCCGATAGCACATTAACCTCATCTACCGACTTGCTGATCTCCCGGCCATTTACCATTGCACTGCGGACACTTCCTTTAGTTTCCTCCGCCGTATGTAATAGTTCCGCAATATGGCTGTTCAGCTCACTGGTCACCTGATTAATCGCCGCGATTGCCTCCTGAATATCTTTATCGTTGGCTTTAGCACTGCCGACCGACTGCCGCGAGTCGTCAGATAGCATCCTGATATTAGATGCCACGACTGCAAAACCTCTTCCGGCCTCTCCTGCCCTAGCGGCTTCAATGGAAGCATTGAGGGACAACAGGTTAATGCTACTGGCGATGTTTTCCACATCGGTTGTCATCTGGTTATAATTGGCCACACTGGTATTGATATTGTTAACCGAATGGGAAATGCTGTCCTTAAGTGCTTCCAGATCCTGCATCCGCCTAGCAATCTGTTCCATTTCTGAATAGCTGGCGTTGCCTGATCTGTCAATATCCCCTGCCTGAACTTTAACATCTTCAATGTTACCTGTCAAGCTATTAAATGCTTCTTCCAGCTGCGCCGTCAGGGTCAATACTTTCTCATTGATATCGGCAATCCGCTGTTTTTCCTCCTGAACCTTATTCATGACAAACCGGTTACAGTTATCCACGACATTTAAACCACAGGCAATGGCAATCGCCATATCATTACAGCTCTTAAAGCCACAGGCATGACAGTCATAATTCTTCTCCACTTCAGTCTTTTTCCCCATCCGCATAAATACTTCATTGATTTCCTTGACTCCAGGCTGTCTGATTTTCTGACCGGACACTTGATATTTACGCATGAAATCTTCCAGTTTTAACTCCTTGTCAAAGCCTTGGAACTGGATATCCTGGCCCTTGCGGGTCTTATTTTTCTGACGTTCGCTTCTGGTATAGGTTTCTACATCATACATAATCTTACTCATCCAAAAACAGTCATAATCCTGCCCCACGGCCGGACCGCCGTTACAGCCGAATTCACAGTTAAGCACATCAAATACCTGAGGCAGATTCTCTTTCTTGCTTTTAGCATAATCATCAAAATCAGTATAAACCTTATGGGTTCCCTCGGAATTAATTACCAGTAGATCGGGAGCATGGATCAGCAGATTCTCCCGCAGTCCGCCCGGCCGGGGATAAACAGATCCCTCCAGTCCCTGTGCCTTGTCAAATTCAAACTCCGAATAAATCTTAATATCCGGCAAGTGGATGCCCTTCTTGACGAAGTACTTTCTTAATTCATTCATCGTAACGTTATAATCAACCAGCCCGGTTTCCTGAAACTCGTCCTTTTTCGCAATACAAGGAGAAATTGATGCTATTTTTCCTGTAATCCCTAAATATTTCCGCATATACACGACAGTACAAAGCATCGGGCTATGTATAGGAGATAGATCAGGTACCAGTTCATGCTTGTATTTGGCAATATAATTCACAATCGCGGCGCAGGGCTGGGTGATAATTTTGGCGCTGGGATTCTTTTGTAGCAGCCTTAGATGAGCCCAAGTACAGATATCCGCCCCGTAACTGACATCATAGATCCCCCTGACCCCGGAATTTTTAAGCCACTGTAGCACATGACGCCAGTTACCGTCAAAGGCAATCTTGATAGCTGGTGCCACTATAATGGTAATCTTCTCCCCTGCTTGCAGATCCTTAAGGAACTGCTCGGTGTCGTCCACATAATAACGGGCACCGTGAGCACATGCTTTGATGCATGCCCCGCATTTGATACATCTTTCGTCATTAATGGTAATAATCAGATTCCCATCCTGGTCGTGTTTGGCAATGTTGGCTTCTTTGGCAGGACATTCCCGTACGCATGAGTTACATCCTACGCATTTCTCAACATTGATTCTTACTGTACTTTCCACTGTTATCCTCCTTATCTCCGCTCCCCCGCATTTACTATATAATTTAATAGTTTTATCAAATAATATGATTATTCTTACAATTATTATAATGGCATATCTGTTTTAAGTCAAACATATTATAAGGTATCCCATGTAATAAATTTGTTCACGACATCAAAATCCCGATGATACCATCCATCGGGATAATAGATTGTGAATTTTGAGAGGCTAGATACAAGGTATGGCAGAAGTATTAAAGAACAAACTAATAACTGCCAACACTTATTTTGCCTTTATCTTTACCGATTAGCGTCAGCCCTACAGCGGTTATAAGAGCTCCTGTCACCAGCAAGGCCGCCCCCATGGGCAATCTCAGTTCTTCTGTTCCCGCCAATATTCCTATCAAGGGGACATTGTTCAGCTCATCGGGATATTTCATGCCGATTACCGAATATAAGTTATTTATCAGATGGATAAATACCCCCACGAAAATAGTCCCGCTCCTTTGCACCGCTAGAACTATAAAAAAGCCCAATATGTAAGTCGGTAGTATTTTAACAAGGCTCATATGGAATAATGAGAATATCCCGGCAGTTATCAGCATGGCCGTCATTGGCCGTATTTTTTCCTTTAACGTCCCGAATATAAAGCCACGAAATAAGAGTTCCTCCCCGATGGCCGGCATCAAAGCCATCAACAGGCACAGGACGATGAACGGCTGATCAATCAGGATTTCAAAGCTGCTCTCTAAAGCATCCGTGCTTTCCGGCATAAGCGGTATAAGGACAGAACTGAGAACCATATTAATAAACAACTGCCCGATACATAACACCGCTGCCCCCGCTAAATGCCGTACTCTGGGCACTTTTACAGAAAAAAGACGCTTCCAGTCGTTTTTCAGATACCACGCATATAGAACCGGTACTATCAGGATAATCGCCTGATTCACCGCTAATGCACCGAATCCAAATTTGAGCGCTGCCGCATTTCCGATATAAAACAGTGCCAAAAAGATGACACAGATCAGCAAGACCACATCCCCGAAACCGGGCATCTGACCCTTTTCCATCTCACTGCGCCGCGTAAACAGCTTAACCCCTGAGAACCCTTCCCCGAACAGAACCGCTTCACTGCGATAGACCTTGGCCAACAGCCACATCATCAGAACACTGTAAACCGCATTGCTGGCCAGCACGATTCCGAACAGGGCATAATCATACTGTAGCTGAAACAGCTGCTTAACCATCAGTGTTATATTGATAATCGGAATACCGGCTGTCACTGCCGACAGCTCTAGATCGGGAAGCGCACCCATAAAAGCGACCAGCATAAATACCAACATAATCGGGGTAGCATAGTTATTGGCCTCTTTAAAACTCTTCGCAAACAAGCAGAAAAACAGACAGACTGCCGTAACAAAAAGCGCAAAAAACAGCATCGCCACAATAGTGACCAGTACCGCCGGAAGAAAAGTAGCCAGGTTCAGCCCGTCACTACCCAGACCGCCAATCAACATATTTCCCAAAAAGCCTAGGGCGGCACCCATAGAAACAATATTTAATACAGAGGACACACAGGCTACTAGGGCAACCGCCAAAAACTTGCTCATGATCATTTCAAAACTAGTAACCGGCAAGGTTATTAATGTTTCTAGGGTTCCCCGTTCTTTTTCTCCGGCCGTTACATCAATAGCCGGATAGATTGCTGCCAATAGAATCGTCACCACCATCATAACCGGAATCACGCCGCCCAAGGCATTACCCATGGTTTCTTCGGTGGTAGACAGGTCCCGGTTCTCAAAGGAAATCGGTTCCAATATTTCCTCCCGGTCAAATCCTAGGCTTTCCACCCGTTCAATTCGCAGTTCATCCAGATAGATTGTCAAGGCATCCATAACCATGCCCATTACCTTCAGAGAATCACTTTTTGCCGATAAATAGGTAACGGATATATCCGCATCCGTAGATGTAGAAAGAAAAACATGTATATCCTCTGCGTTCAGTGCTGCTTCACCGCCCGTCGCTTCAACAACCGAATATTCAAACTGTAATTCATCGTTTTCCTTTTCGACGATATCCTTTATCGCCTGTATATCCTCTGCCTTAATATCCACAAAAGCAATTTTATAGACCTTATCCACGGAGGTATCTAATATCGCCGACATAATAAATGACATAAAAAACATCATAAGGGGATATAAAAAAATCGGAATTACTACCATCATAATCAGTGTTTTCCGATCCCTGAGAACATCGATAATTTCTCTTTTTAATAATGCCTTGATTCTTCTTGTATTCATACCTCTCCTGTCCGCCGCGTCCGGCAACATTGTGTACCTGATATTAGCTTTTGTAACGAAATAGTAATTTCATGGTGAATGTATCATGTCTTCATAACGACGTGAAAAGCTTCCCGTAAATTAGCTGTGGCCGTCTGCGCCATGATTTCTTCGGGCGTTCCCTGAGCAATAACCTTTCCCTCAAATATCATCATAATACGGTCACATAAAAATTGTGCTTCCTCCATATAGTGCGTAGAATATAAAACCGTCTTACCCGCTTCTTTCTGTAACTTCATAAAATCAATAATAGCTTCCGCACTTAAGATATCCAGCCCCAGCGTCGGCTCGTCGAATATATAAATAGACGGGGAGTGAATCAGGCATCTGGCTATTGAAGCGCGCTGCGTCTGTCCAGTGGAAAGACGTTCAATCCGGTTATCACCGAAATCTTTCATATCTAGCATCGTAAAGATATTCTCGACTCGCTTCTCACATTCTTCTTTATCTAGGCCGTAGATATCTCCCAGCATATGTAACATCTCCCTTGTACTCAGACGATGATATAGCTTAGTATTTTCAGAAAGATAACCGATCACCCGCTTCTTTTCCACGATATCCGTAATCTCACCGCCGGTACTATCTGTTATAATGACTTCCCCGGCAGTAGGTTCCATCAGATTGCCCAGCATCCGCAGCAGTGTCGTTTTACCCGCCCCGTTAGGCCCTAGTATGCCCATGATTTCGCCTTCTTTAACATTAAAAGAGATCCTGTCTACCGCAAAAAACTCTTCCTTTAGGCTTTTCTTTCTCCGGTTCCTTTTTCTGTTCCGCTTATTCTCTTCTCCATCCGGCAGCACCGTCCTGACAAAAGCTTTTCTCAGTTCCTTTGCCTGTATCACAGCATATCCTCCTTAAATACGATCTTTCTTCTGTTCCAGTATATCTTTCTCTGCTTGTCGGTTAAAGATGCTATAAAGCGTCTTTTTAATATGATAATATCTTCCAGATCCATCAGAATATGATAAAGGATCGCCCGCCCTTCAAATTCTTCCACCGTAGCTGGAAGCGGTTCCTGTCCAATGAAACTTATCACTTTCTCCAGCTCCTTTATCTGACTGGTCGGTTCATTATGCTCATAGATGTAGTTTCTTAAATATTCAATAAAATCAGCAACTACTTCGGCCTGATCCGGTAATTTTCTGATTTTAATTATCTCATAATGAAGGTTATGTAAGATATTACACTGTCTGCTTCGCATCTCCATATACTGAATATAGTACCCCGTATGGGAAGCAAATGTATTTCCTTGATAATCATGGGCAAATTCAATAGAAAAATTCAGATGCTTTTCCAATTCCACGATATCTTGCCAGACATTTTTATCCTTTTCTTCTTTGCGTAGATAATCCGCCAGATCATCCATGATCTTTCGTAGCCGGTCTTCCACATAAAAGATATCTTCCAGCAGCTTCTTTTTCTGGCTTTGATTTCCGTTAATCATATTCACGACCACGGCCATTGATGTCCCAATCAGAACCAGCATGAACTCATTCCCGATAAACCGAAAGCTATGATCGCTGGATATCAGGAAATGCGTGCCGATTACCGCATTGGTTGATATCGTGCTCTGAATCCCGAACATATGGCTGAGCAGTACCGTTACAAAAATAAAAACCCCGTAGGCAATCCAGTCGTTGTTGAGCAGCGGATATGTAGCAAAGGCCAGCACGACCACAGCAAAAAAAGAAAAAAAACGTTCCGCTGTCAGCCTCAGGGTGTCCCACTTGTTGCTGACTACTGATAAAAGCGTTATGATTCCTGCCGATGTGGCGTGCTCCAGTCCCAGAAACGATGCGATGACAATAGCTGCCGAGCTACCCACCGCAATTTTAAGCGACATGACAATCAGCTTGATAATTCTCAATTTGTGATGTGACATCTATACCTCAAACTTTCTGATATCTATTGTTCCTTTATAAATAATAATATCGGCAACTCTTTTTGTTGTCAACTATTGTTCTTTAAACCATTATTAGTTTAAGCCATGAGCGCCATGAGCGTTCTCATAAGAATTAATTTCGCTGTCCGAGAAGCCGATGAATGGCGGCCTGAGGGATAGCCTATAAAATAAATCGCCAGTAACTATGGCGGAAATACGGCATTTAT
>QMCD01000110.1_pt1 | contig 57093 bp, 48 predicted proteins | sample 1821841 | NCBI WGS metagenome assembly QMCD01 (sample SAMN01991225, study PRJNA193472) | Termite gut metagenome, whole genome shotgun sequencing project. | isolation source: worker | host: Macrotermes natalensis
ACTTACAGCATAAACTGATTGGTTTTTATAACCGAGATGAAAAGTAGCACCCGACCCTGCCCCCGCCACACCCGAACCACCCCCAGGCCCAGCCCCCGCGGCTCCCAGATCTGCTATCGTCCTCGCCACTTTGATGATCCTGTCGTAGGCCCTGGCCGACAATGACAGCCGTTCCATCGCCATCTCCAACACCCTCCCTGCTTCTGGCGTCAGGGTACAAAACTGCCGTAGCATCTTGCTGTTCATCATTGCGTTGGTGTGCACACCCGGACACTCCGCAAAACGCCGCGACTGCACCTCTCTCGCCGCGATCACCCTCGCCCTGATCTCCGCAGACCCCTCGGCCACCGCACCGGTAGAGATCTCCGCGAGCGGTACCGGCGTCACTTCTATATGTAGATCTATTCGGTCCATTAGCGGGCCCGAGATTCTGTTCAGATATCGAAACACTGCTCCTCCGCCGCACACACACTCCTTTGTCGGATGGTTGTAATACCCACAAGGACAGGGGTTCATCGCCGCCACGAGCGTAAAATTGGCCGGATACTCCACACTGTACTTCGCCCTCGCGACCCTGATCGCCTTGTCTTCCAGCGGCTGCCTGAGCACTTCCAGCGCCGACCGCCCGAACTCCGGTAGCTCATCCAGAAACAGCACCCCATTGTGCGCCAGCGACACCTCTCCCGGTTGCGGCGACGAGCCTCCTCCAATCAAAGCCACCCTCGAGGTCAGGTGATGCGGCGACCTGAACGGCCTCGTCCGTAGCAGCCCCCTGACCGAACCCAGCTTTCCCGCCACCGAGTGTATCTTTGTGGTTTCCAGCGCTTCGTCCGGCGACATCGGCGGTAAAATGGACGGTAGCCTTCGCGCCAGCATCGTCTTTCCCGAGCCAGGCGAGCCGATCATAATCACATTGTGCCCTCCCGCGGCGGCAATTTCCAGCGCCCTCTTCACGTGCGCCTGCCCCTTGACATCGCTGAAATCCTCTGCAAAATCCCCCGCCGCCGCTCCAAAACTCCCAAAATCCTCTCCCACAGAATATGGTGCCGGTTCGATCTCTTCCTCGCCGTTCAGAAAATCCGCTGCTTGCCTCAATGTCTCCACTCCTATCACCTCCAGCCCCTGAACCACAGCTGCTTCCGGTACATTATCCACCGGCACGATCACTCCCCGAAACCCTCCTCGCCTCGCCTCCACTGCCACCGACAGTACTCCCTTTACCGGCTTCACACCTCCGTCCAGCGACAGCTCGCCCACCACCACATACTCTCCCAGTCGCCTCGCATCGACCTGCTCCGACGCAGCTAATATCGCCACTGCAATCGGTAGATCGAATCCCGAGCCCTCTTTTCTCACATCTGCCGGCGCGAGATTCACCACCAGCCTCTTTCCCGGCATCCTCATCTCGCTTCCCGCGAATGCTGCTCTGATCCTGTCCTGACTCTCCTTGATTGCGTTGTCCGGTAGCCCCACCAGAAACATTCCCAGTCCTGCTCCGACCGTTGCTTCGACCTGCACCCCCATCGCATCTATCCCGTGGAGCGTCGCCGTGTGAACCTTAACGAACATCCCCCTTACCGCGACTTGATAATCTCTATCGCCTTCTCCAACAGTTCGTCGCGCCCTGCTCGCACCCCCTCCAGAGTCGGCTCGATGGGGTAGTCTATGCGTACTCCGACCCGTTGTGTATTCGTTCCGTCGGGATAGTACACACCCAGACTCGAGAACGAGGTGCCCAGATTTCTCGGTAAGGGCAGACGTACAATATCTCCGTCCGCTCCGGCTGTTTGCGATCCCACTACGATTGTGTTCGGCACGGCTTGAAACGCCATCGTCGTGTACTCGGCCTGACTTTGCGTCTGTGCATTCACCAGTACCACGACTGTGCCTGTGTATGCATTTCCACCCGCTTCTCCAAACGAGTTCGTTCTTTCCTGATAGTATCCAGGCAAAGAACCGTTCGGGAAGGTAAGCGTCACGAACTTTGCCTCTCCTGGTACGAAATACCTGCCTACGAAATCATATATCATATAATTAGACGGATAGCACCTCATATCGATCACTATTCCCTTCGTCCCCGCAAACTGTGCCATTATCGCTCCCGCGTCGCTATTGCGGTACTTCGCCGGATAAAGATACCCGATCGTTCCATCCTCTATCAGTTCGTGGTAGGTTTTTTCTTGTAGCCAGTCGACTCCTATATAGTATGCATCCACAATATGGATTGGTGCGACGTTCATTGTGATCCTCTCTCCGTTCCTCTCGATAACTATGTTCTGCACCTCGTCGTTGTCAACACCTGTCGCCAGATCGGCTGCATCGCGCCTCAGTACACTTTCGTTCGAGGCGGATATGTACTTTCGCGCGAGTTCCACAAAGTATTCGGGCGTGTTTCCCGAGATCGAAATTATCTCGTCTCCCAACTCGAACGGCGAAATTCCTTCCTCGTCGGCAAATTTATCTGCGTCTGTCACCACGAGCTTCCCCTCCACGAACCCCAGTACCACTGGTAGCTTGAACCACTTGTTGAGCCTGTTCTCGTCCATAAACGAGTGCGTATCGCTTAGTTCCGCTATCAGCTCCGCGGTGGTCATTACGTGTTCGTCTTCGGAGTCCATCGTGACATACCTTGGCACATACTCCACCAGCACATCGCTCCACTTTTTGTTGGTCATTCCCACACTTGGGAAGTAGTACTCGGCCATATTCCACAGCCTGAACAGCGTCAGCAGCGCATATCCCGTATCCTTATCCCAGGTTTCTTCGGGCCAGTGGAGTGATTCGCCCAGCTCGAAGTTGACGAGCCTCCCTTGTCGGATTGTCGCATAGTAGTTTGTCCCGTTTCTAACGGCCAGCTTGATCTCATTAAGCCTCTCCGATAGCTCTTTTCCCAACAGTGCTTCATCGTCCAGCCACCCCAGCTCGGCTGTGGGTTTCTGGCCGGAGATCCATTGCTCCATCCAATCCGCTGTTTGAATTTTCCCGAAACTCTCCACCCACTCGAGTAGTATCTCTTTGCATTCGCTCTTCGTCGCTCCCGCCACTTTCGGTAGCAACTCGAACAGCTCATAGTCGGCTTTGATCGCCGTATCGCTGAACTTCGGGTGGTAGTACTTTACATACCCCCACACTTTTCCCAACAACACAAGATTATCCACCACCTGCGCGTCGGCTTCCTCGATGTAGAATCCCGAACCTGTCAGATAGTCGCCCTCGTACCTTGGAGGAACCACCGTCGGTCCATCGTTCTCGCAGCTCGTCATCGTCATCGCTGCCACGAGCATCACTCCCAGCAGTCCCAAAAATCTAAGTCTCAGCATAATATCTGTATTTTGAAATTTTTCCCTTAAAACGGCGACTCGTCGTAGCCTCCTCCTCCGCCGGAGCCCTCGTAGCCGCCGCCCCCTCCATACCCCCCGCCCGAGCTTCCTCCGCCATCTATCGAGCTGCCCACTTCTCCGAACTCTTCGTCGAAATCCACAAACCGCGCTTGTTCTTTTCTGAACTTCAGCCTCACCGTGTCTGTTGCTCCGTTTCTGTGCTTGGCTATTATGAACTCCGCCAGTCCCGGCGGTAGGGGCATATTTTCCTCGTCCACCTTCATTCCGAAATACTCGGGCCTGTGTATGAACGCCACAATGTCTGCATCCTGCTCAATCGCTCCCGACTCTCTCAGGTCGCTCAACTGTGGCTTCTTGCTTCCGCCTCTTAGTTCGGCTGCACGGTTCAGCTGCGACAGGGCTATGATCGGTACATTCAGCTCTTTTGCAATTGCCTTCAGCGTTCTCGATATTCCTGCTACTTCTTGCTCTCTGTTTCCTCTCGCATCTTGCGAGCCTGTCATCAGTTGTAGATAGTCTATCACTATCAGTTTTATGTCGTGTTGGGTTCTCAGCCTCCTTGCTTTCGAGCGGAACTCGTACACCGACAGTGCCGGCGTGTCGTCTATGAACAGCGGCGCCACCCTCAGATCCTTTATCGAATCCTCCAAGTGCCTCCATTGCTCCGGCGTTAGCTTTCCCGTCTTCACATCCTTTCCATCCAGCCCCGATTCCGACACCAACAGCCTCATCATCAGTTGCCTTGCATTCATTTCCAGCGAGAAGAACGCCACCGGTACTCCATAGTCCACTGCCATATTTCTCGCCATCGAGAGCGTGAAGGCTGTCTTTCCCATCGACGGCCTCGCTGCCACAATCACCAGGTCGCTCGGTTGCCATCCCAAGGTCACTCTGTCTATTCCCGTGAATCCCGACGGTACTCCGTTGAATTGCCCATCGCTCTTCGACGCCTCCTCTATCGCTTCCAGCGTCCGCCTCAATACATCCGCTGCCGATTGCACCGAGCGTTGCATATGCCCTTCCGAGACGTGATAGATCTCATTCTCCGCATAGTCGATCAGATCCGTCACATCGGTGCTCTCGTCATACGACCTTTTCTGTATCTCCGTCGATGCCCTGATCAGTTCCCTCTGTACAAACTTCTGTGCAATGATCTTCGCGTGATACTCCACGTGCGCTGCCGAGCCCACCCTCTGCGTCAGTTCTGCCAGGAACGCTGCTCCTCCCACTTCTTTCAGCTTTCCATCCGCCTTCAGCCTCTCCGTCACGGTATACAGGTCGATCGGATTCAGCTCCGCGCTCAGACTCTCTATTGCTTTGAATATCGTCCTGTGCGTCTCCTTGTAGAACGCATCCGCGGTCAGGAACTCCTGTACTGCTATTATGCTGTCTTTTTCCAGCATTAGCGCTCCCAGTATCGCTTCTTCCAGTTCGACCGCTTGCGGTGGTACCAGTCCACCCTCTTCGAGCATTCGCTCGTAGCTTTCTCTGTTTTGTTGACGTGGTGTATAGTTTTTCGCCATAGGTGTACAAAGTTACGAAAAAAAGTATTCTTTCTGCCTCTTTTTCTCCTTCGGATTTCGCGCCACATATAGTTTTTGGCCCGTGTACGGATTCCTTCCCGTGTGGAACATCACGGATGCGAGTGTCATCGGCGTCGGGGTGAAGTCCTGTACTTGCTCTGTTTTGAGCCTCAGGCGTCGCGTTTTTTCTCCCAGCCTTCTCATATCTTCTTCCGTGCATCCCGGATGGCTCGAAATGAAATAGGGTATCAGTTGCGTTTTCAGCCCCTCGTCCGAGCAAATTTTTCTGAAGTCCGCATTCAGTTTTTCGAACCCGCCCCACGACGGCTTTCTCATCAACCGCAACACGTGTTCTTCGGTATGTTCCGGCGCAACCTTCAGCCTCCCCGAGGTGTGATTCACGATCACTTCCCGCAGATATTTTTTCCCGCCGTCGGCCGGATCGAAAAGATCGTATCGAATTCCGCTCCCGATGAAGATTTTTTTGACCGGAGTGTAAAATTTTTTTACACGAGTGTCAAAAATTTTTACACTTTTGGCAGCTCCGTACAAATCGAGTAATCGGCCGTGATTTCGGTCGAGATTTCCACATACTTTCGGGGTCAGACAACTCGGCCGTCGACACTTTTCACATACCGTAATATCCTTGCCTCCAAGCCCATACATATTTGCCGACGGGCCTCCTATGTCCGAAATGTACCCCTTGAAATATGGCATTTCGGCCACTCTCCGCACCTCTTCCAGTACCGAAGCCTCGCTTCTCGACGTTACGAACTTTCCCTGATGCGCCGAGATTGTGCAGAAGCTGCAGCCGCCGAAACAGCCTCTGTGTGAGGTAATTGACGTTCGGATCATCTCCCAGGCCGGAATATCTCCTCGCCCGTCGTACCGCGGGTGCGGTAACCGCTTGTATGGTAGCTCGTTAGCTCCGTCTAACTGCTCGGTTGTCATTACAGGATGCGGCGGGTTGACAACCACAAATTGCTGACCCACAGGTTCTACCAACGTTTGCGTCTGATGCATCAGGTTCGACTCTTCCTCGATCCGCACAAAATTTTCTTCAAATTTTCTCCCATCTCCCACACACTCTTCAAATGAGTTCAGAACCTCCACCCCGTCGAGTCGCGCAACGTAGGCTTCGTCGGCCAGAAAAGCGACCTGCGGCAGGCGGCGCAACAGTTTGGTGTTGAATCCGTTATGCAACGCGCGGGCGATCTCTACGATCGACTTTTCGCCCATCCCGTAGGCCACCACATCGGCTCCGCTGTCGACCAAAATCGAGGGCCGCAGCCCATCGTCCCAGTAATCATAATGCGTCAGCCGCCGCAGCGAAGCCTCGATTCCCCCGAGTACGACCGGCGTGTGTGGGTATAACTGCTTGAGTATGCGCGAGTAAACCGTTGCGGCGCGATCTGGTCGACGGCCCGCCCTGCCCCCCGGCGTGTATGCGTCGTCGCTTCGTAGGCGCTTGGCGGCGGTGTAATGATTCACCATCGAATCCATCGCCCCGGCAGTCACCCCGAAGAACATCCGCGGCGCGCCGAGCTTGCGAAAATCCCGCAGGTCGTCCTGCCAGTTGGGCTGTGGAATGATCGCAACTCGCAGACCCTCAGCCTCCAACACTCGTCCCATAACAGCCGCGCCGAACGAGGGATGGTCGATGTAGGCGTCGCCGCTGACCAGGATCACATCCACCGCGTCCCATCCCCGCGCCTCGACCTCACGGGCGCTCGTCGGCAACCATCCTTCTGTGTTTTTCATTGCGCAAAGTTATGTAATTTTCGCTACTTTTGCGCCCGTGAAACCGACTGAAAAAAGCTTCCGTGGCCACGCGGTTATCGCGCTGGCTTACACTGTTTTCGGGCTGAACATACCGGCCGTGAAATCTATAATAGGCGAGGGCGGAATCACGGGCCTTGCCGTGACATTTTACCGGATGGCCGGTGCGGCGGTGCTGTTTTGGGTGGTGTCGGCGTTCGTTCGGCGCGAGCGGGTGCCGTTGCGCGATGTGGGGGCGATCTTCGTCGCCTCGCTGTTCTGTATATTGCTGAACCAGACCCCTTTCATTGTCGGAGTGTCGCTCACTTCGCCCATTGACGCGGGGGTGATAACGACCCTCACACCGATGATCACAATGGTGCTGGCGGCGATCTTTCTGCGCGAACCGATCACGTGGCTGAAGGTCGTGGGAGTCGGAGTGGGGGCCGTCGGAGCGCTGCTGCTGGTTCTTGGGGGAACGAGTGGTGCGGCGATGGGTGGGAGCAGTTGGCTTGGGAATCTGTTGTGTGCGCTCAGTTCGCTGTCGTTCTCGATCTATCTGGTTGGTTTCAAGCGACTTTTTACCACATACGGGCCTGTTACGCTGATGAAGTGGATGTTTCTGTTCGCGGCTCTGATGACCCTGCCGCTGTGTTGGCACGACATCGCCGCGGTCGACTACGCAGCGCTGGATTGGAGCGTGTGGGCGAGGCTGGGGTTCATCATCGGAGGAGCTACATTCCTGACTTTCTTTCTGTTACCCATCGGCCAGAGGTACTTGCGGCCGACGGTTCTTGGGATGTATGGCTACTTGCAACCGGTGGTGGCGTCGCTTGTGGCGGTTGCGCTGGGGATGGATTCGTTCGGGATTACGAAGGGGATGGCGACGGTGCTGGTATTCGCCGGGGTGTGGTTAGTAACTCAAAGCCGCGCGCGGTCGGGATTCTGACGCAGAAAATCTTCCCACGAGCCGGACTTTTTCTTGCGGCCGGCGGGGACGGAGGGCAGGGGAGACGACGAGGTAAAGTGGTGGCACAGAGCGACTGCCATACCGTCGGTGGCGTCCAGGCGGCGGGGATCGTACTCGATACCGAGGATCGACCCGAGAAGAGAAGCAACCTGCTCCTTAGCAGCGCCTCCGCGACCGGTAATGGCCAATTTGACGCTACTGGGAGGGTACTCGAAAACAGGCAACCCGCGGGACAAAGCAGCAGCCATAGCAACCCCCTGAGCGCGACCCAACTTCAACATACTCTGGACGTTCTTACCGAAGAAAGGCGACTCCAACGCGACCTCGTCGGGGCGGTAACCTTCGACCAGAGCGCCGACACGCTCGAAGATAGTGCGCAGTTTCTGGTAGGTGTCGGGGACGCGTCGAAGGTCGATGTCACCCAAAGCAACGGCGTAGAGCCGACCGGCCGGAGTGATCTCCAACACGCCGTAACCGGTTCGCGTTGTACCGGGGTCGATGCCCAAAATAACTCTCTTAGTCATAACGTTTTGTTTATCACCACGCTAAGTATCAGAAAAAGCTCCCTCACGGCTGAAGTCGGAATGAGGATCTCGTCGAAATTCTCCGCATCGACGGCGATCAGGCGAAGCTGGTCGCTACCGGCCTGTCGCCGAACCCGACGCAACATAGCAAACCCCTCGGTCACAACAACATAGTCACCACCTGGAACCAACGCCTCCGGAGGAACCTTGCGAACGAGAACTATCGACCCGGGAGGGATATCGCTGCCCATAGCGCGACCGTTGTAGAGAGCCCCCAGGTCGGCGTCCTCCAGGCCGGGAAGCGAGATGAAAGTCCGGCTGGAGAACCGATCGGGCGCGGTGGCAAGTTTCTCGACGTCGACCTCGAAGAACGGAACAGAAGTGCGTTTGACCGTCGCCTCGGTGAACATATCACCCTCGCCAGCCAACAACCAAGCGCGAGAGATCTGAGGATATTTAGCGGCGATCATAGTGGCCAACTCGCGGCTGATGCCGTTGTTGCCGCGCTTGATCTGGTAGAGATTCTCCCCGCGAGCCAACCCGATCGACAGAGCAAACGAATTGACCGACAATCCGGTCCACTTCACCACGCGTTCGATTCTTTGCCAATTGTTCAGCAAGGGAGGTACTTTTTCAAATTATTTCTTTATCTTTGCCTCTTCTCCGCGGGTCCCGTAGTTCAATGGATAGAATATCAGATTCCGGTTCTGACGGTACAGGTTCGATTCCTGTCGGGATCACGGATCAGAGGGGGCGGGGGAGCTCCCTTTTTTTACCATTTCGCGTCAAAAATACAATATTTTTTTGTGATTGACAAAGGCACCATCGACCGAATTTACGCCGCCGCGGATATAGTGGAGGTGGTGAGCGATTTTGTCACCCTACGCAAGAAAGGGGTCAACTATCAAGCCTGCTGTCCGTTCCACAACGAAAAAACACCATCGTTCGTCGTCTCCCCAACAAAGGGACTGTTCAAATGTTTCGGATGCGGGAAGGGAGGAAATGCAGTCACATTCGTGATGGAGCACGAGGGAATGAGCTATGTGGAGGCGCTGAGGTGGGTGGCAAAGAAGTATGGCATAGAGATCGCCGAACGACCGCTGACAGAAGAAGAAACTCGCCGAAACGACGACCGGGAGAGTATGATGGTGCTCAACAGCTGGGCCGCAGAGTGGTTCGCCAGCACGTTGCACGACACCGACGAAGGGAAAAGTGTGGGGCTGTCGTATTTTCGCCACCGGGGCTTCACCGATGAGATTATACGCCGATTCGGGCTGGGGTACTGTCCGCGGGGAAGCGGGAACACATACGGTGAGGAGATGACGAAAGCGGCTTTGGCGGCGGGCTACAAGGAGGAGTTCCTGACAGCAACGGGGCTGACGCTAAAGAGAGAGAATGGCGATCTGAGAGACAGGTTCGCGGAGCGGGTGATATTTCCGATACACTCGATGAGCGGGCGCGTGGTGGCGTTCGGGGGGCGTACGTTGCGCACGGACAAGAACGTGGCCAAGTATCAGAACTCGCCCGAGAGCGAGATATACTCCAAGAAAAACTCACTGTACGGAATATTCTTCGCCAAGAAAGCAATCTCGCAACAACGAAACGCGATACTGGTGGAAGGCTACACGGATGTGATCTCGATGCATCAAGCGGGGGTAGAAAATGTGGTCGCCTCTTCGGGGACCTCGCTCACAACCGAGCAGGTGAAGATGCTGAAGCGGTTCACGGACAACGTGACGGTGATCTACGACGGCGACGAGGCGGGACTGAATGCCTCGCTGAGGGGGATAGATATGATCTTGCGGGAGGGGTTGAGCGTGCGGGTGGTGATGTTGCCCGAGGGAGAAGACCCCGATTCGTTCGCCAGAAGCCACAGCGCCACGCAATTACAAGATTTTATACGTACCGCCGAGCAGGATTTCATAGCCTTCAAGGCGCGGCTGTTGGTGAAGGAGGCGAAGGGAGATGTGATCAAGCGGGCGGCTGTGGTGGGAGAGATGGTCGCCTCGATAGCCGAGATACCCGACGCGATACAGCGGGCGATGTATATAAAGGAGTGTGCGCGAACGATGGATGTGGACGAAGGGTTGCTGGGCTCGGAGGTGGCGCGAAAACGACTGGCCGGTGCCTCGGCCGCCGATGCCGAAGCGAGGGAGTTTATACGCCGCCAACAACTCGAAAGACGTGAAGAACGCCCACTGGGGCGGTTTGGAGACCGAAGGCTCGTGGCCGCGGGAAGCAACATCGACGAGCTGGAGAAGGAACTGGTGAGGTATCTGGTGAAGTATGGCCATCTGGGGTTCGAGTTCCGGGACAACGCCGCGGGAGGAAAGCGAAGCCGAGGCCCGGCAACGACGCTGAATGTGGCTCAGACAATTCTCGGAGAACTGGGAGCGAATGCGATACAACTACGAAATCCGCAACTAAGGGCGCTATATGAAACATACGCGGCGCTACACGGCGAGTTGGGAGTAGGGGTGGAGGTGCCGGTACATCATTTCATCACGCACGAAGATGCAGCAGTGGCGAATGCAGCGGTCGATCTGCTGACGGCGGACGACAACTATACGCCGAGCAAACTGTGGAAGAGGCACGAAATATCGGTCGACACGGAGCACGAACGACTACCGGAAGCATTGCCGAGGGCGGTGATACTCTACAAGTCGAAGGTGATTGAGGAGTTGTCGGCGCAACTGAGAGCGCAGCTGGCCCAAGGAGAACCGGCGGAAGAGATACTACGGCAACTTGCAGCCTTGGATCAGGAGAGAGTGCTGATATCGCGCAGACTGTCGCGGTTGATACTTTGACATAGATTGGCCCGATGTTTGCAATCCCGGGAGGGTGAACGAATATCGAATGAGGCTATGAAAAAGTTGATTGCTCTTTGGATGGCGCTTACGGCGCTCGCGGCTCTTACCGCCGCAGGCCAAACCCCGCAGATAGAAAAGGCGCTACTGTATGACCAGTACACGCTCGAAGATACGTGGGAGTACAACGGCAAAACCCGCGGTTTCCAGTATGACAAAATCCACGAACGGCTTGCGATGGCCGACTCGATTCAAGTACCCACGGCGTACGATAACGGCGAACCCGACTGGGCAATACTGCAAAATCACCGAAACGAACACGGAACAGCACCCGATGTGAAGAACGTGGCCAGGGACGAGTACAACGCGGTGACCGACCCTTACGGAGTGACGCGCCATCAATCCGTACCACTTTATGCACGAGGTGAGTTCGGCTCGAAGGCGCCGGAATGCTATGGTCGAGATGGTTCTCTGGCACGACTGGTGGGGTTCAATGCCGACTCGACGGCATATCTTGCGCAGGTGTACAACGCCCCGGAAGGTGTGTGGGAAGTACCCAAAAAGTTCGTCAAGCTGCTCGACAAGGGCCAGACCTTCGAAAAAGCCATTATGATCGACGACACCAACCAGTGCATTATGACCCTCGAAAGGGATGGCGAGAAGTGGCTGGTGAGGAGTATGAATCCCTGCTCGACCGGAGCGCACAACCCACCGTATCAACGACCCACCCCCACGGGGCTGTATGTGGTGCAGGAGCACAAACCGAAGATGTTCTACACCGGTGACGGCAACTCGACGATAGTGGGCTATGCGCCGTGGGCGAGCAGGATAACCAACGGAGCGTATATGCACGGGGTGCCGACAAATTCGCCCGAGGGAGCCATCATAGAGTTCTCGCAGACCCTGGGAACCACTCCGCGTTCGCACGAGTGTGTGAGAAACTCCTCGTCGCACGCAAAGTTCATCTACGACTGGGCGCCGGTGGGAGAAACTTTGGTGTTCGTATACGATTGAGGAGGCTGCGTACGTTAGTGTTGACGTATGCAGAATCTACTAATTTCAATCGCGTTACTATTCAATCAATTGGGTCTGGCAGGCGAGGTGCCCTTCGAAGCGTTCGAAGCCGCCGCGCAGCACTACTACGCCGTCGAAGAGCGCCAGAAGGAGGTGCTGACGTTGATAGACTTCACAGCGCCCTCGTCGCAGGAGCGGCTATGGGTGATAGATATGGAGGCCGGGCAGGTGCTCTATCACACCCACGTGGCCCACGGTAGAGGCAGCGGCGAACTATATGCAGAGAAATTTTCGAACGTCAGTGGCTCCCATCAAAGCTCACTGGGAACGTATCTGACCCAAGGGACGTATCAGGGCCGAAATGGCTATTCGCTTGTGATAGACGGGCTTGAGAAGGGTCTGAACGATCGGGCGAAAGAGCGGGCCGTGGTGGTTCACGGTGCACCGTATGCCGATCCGGGAGTGATAGCTTCGACGGGCCGGCTTGGACGATCGCTGGGCTGTCCGGCACTGCCGCCCGGGGTGAGTCGAGAGATTATAGACACCATCAAAGGCGGCTCTGTCCTATATATATATGGCCGCAACGACAAGGTCTGAGTGAGGAACGATTCGCGGCACAGGAGGAGGACTGGAAGAGAGAGAAGCGAATTTGACACGGGCCTCGTGGGAACACCAATCCTGAAGAGAGGAGATACCGTAACGCTCAGCGGCGGCGGGAGGCAGCGGGCGGGAAGAGAGCTCGATGTCGACAGCACAGGGGAAAGGAGACCAAAGAACGGCAATCCAACCGGCAGAGTGAGAAACGCTTATATAACCGGCGCCAACAAGTGGGGCGCCTTTTTCATTGTATGAGATCGGGGTGTCGGCCCCGAGGCGGCGGCGAATCAGTGCGCGCCAACCCAACCATTCGGCCCGGCGCTCGGAAGACCGGAAAGTCGCCGCCTCGACCCACTCGTCGTCGGTAACCCAAGGCCGCAACGACTCCAAATCTGATGGCACCCGCTCGATGGACAACCAACCCTCTTGTGTCGCATTCGCCAGCCGAGAGTCCATCGTTAACCCTTGATGACTTTGATTTTCTCGATCCGGCGGCCGTCGAGCGACATCACCGTGAGCGACAGGCCGGGCAGCGAAACGCTCTCGCCCTTACGCAGGAAGCCGCGCTTGATTTCGAGCATCAGCCCCGCGAGAGTCTCGGCCTCACCGCGGTGCTCGGAGAAGAAATCCTCACTCAACTCCAACACCCGCTCCACGTCGACCAAGTGGCTCTTGCCGTCGAATACCCACTCGTTCTCGCCCGTGCGGGTGAAGAGGGCCGAAACCGAGTCGCTCTCGTCCGAAATCTCACCCACGATCTCCTCCAGAATATCCTCCAACGAAACTAGTCCGCGAGTCGCGCCGTATTCGTCGACAACGATGGCTACGTGGCGCCTACCAGCCTGAAACTCAACCAACAGGTCGTCGATCTTCTTATGCTCCGGGGTGAACAACGCGCGGCGTATCAGTCGCTGCCAGTCGAAGTCGGCGGGCTCGGAGATGTACGGAACGACGTCCTTAATATAAAGTATACCCTTGATGTGGTCGATACTGCCCTCGAAAACAGGAATGCGCGAAAAGCCCGACGAGATGATCACTTCCTTGACGTGGGCGAAGTCGTCCTCGACGTCCAGCGCCGTCATATCCAACCGCGGACGCATAATCTCACCGACCTCCCGACCGGCAAAACTTACGATACCCTCAAGGATCTGTTTCTCCTCGTCGGAGTGAGCTTCGGTGACGTCCAGCGCGTCGGACAGCTGATCCAGAGAGAGGTTCTCGCGGCTCTTACCCTTGATGCGCGAACCGGTGGCGACGAGCAACCACGCCGCGGGCCGAAGGATCTTTTTGAGTACCGCGATCACGGGAGCGCAAGTGCGAGAAAGGCGAGTAGCGTTATACGTTGCGAAAGTCTTTGGCAAAATCTCACCGAACAACAACAACACGAAGGTCACGATAACCGACGTGAACACAAACTGCCAAATGGTCGACGAAAAGTGCATCGTACGGGCGATCAGCAGCGACGACAGGATGACTATGGAGATGTTGACCAGATTGTTCGTCACAAGGATCGTCGCCAGAGTGTACTCGCGGTCATCCAGAAGGGCACGGACACGGTCGTCGGCGGGGGTGTTCTCTAACTCGGGCTCGCGGCGAGAGAACAGAGCTGTCTCCGAACCCGAAGCGAAGGCCGAACAAAAGATCAAAACAACGATTATGGCTGCAATCCAGATCACTCGTCAAACAACGAACCTGTTTGAGGTTCGGTCGTGGTGTCGGGTTCGGGCTCGCTTTCGAGCGATGCCTTGGCCGATGGGCGGGGCCCGTCGCTGGGAGAGGCGAGAGAAGCCTTACGCCGAACCCAAGCGGGGGTATTGACAAGGTGGTCGATATTGGAATAACGGTCGGTACCTTTCCACACAACGGTCGAGTCCTGGGGGGGAGTCTGCGGAGGGAGGTCGACAGGAGGGCGGCTGAAGGCGGGCTGTTGGGGCTCGGCCTCGGTAGGGCTCTCTTCGTCGGTGCGGCTTTCGGCTTCTCGTGCGACGGCTTCGGGCGCGTGCTCCGGTTCTTCTGGGTGCTCGTGCGGTTTTTCGGCTGGCGGCGGAGGAACGGAAACCACGTCGTCGTCGCCGCCCGGAAAGCCCGTGGCAACTATGGTGAGTTCCAACTCGTCGCCAAGGGTCGATTTCCAAGCCGTACCCCAGATTAGGTTGGCAGTCCAACCCGTGCGCTCCTGAAGGTAGTTACGAATAGTCCCGGCTTCGCGCTGGGTGACCTCCCTCTCGCCGTATGAGATGTTCAGCAGGATGTTCTTTGCCCCCTTGATGTCGCGGTGGTTCAACAACAACGAACCGACCGAAGCCTCGACAGCCTCCAGAGCGCGGTCGGCCCCGGAAGCCTTGGCCGAACCCATAAAAGCGCGACCCGAACCGCGCATAACGGTGTTCACATCCGCGAAGTCGACGTTGACTGTACCGTGGCCGGTGATGATCTCGGCGATACCCTTGACCGCGGTTGCGAGCACATCGTCCGCCTTCCAAAAGCCCTCGAAAACGGGCAGGTCGCCGTAAAGCTCGGCAATGGAGTCGTTTGACAGTACGAGCAACGAGTCGGTGTATTGACGCAACTCCTCGATACCGGCCCGGGCCTGAGAAGTACGAACGGGCCCCTCGTTTGTGTAAGGAGTGGTGACGATGGCGACGGTGAGAATATCGAGTTCGCGAGCGGCCTTGGCGATGATGGGGCTTGCGCCGGTACCCGTACCACCGCCCATACCGGCAGTGATGAAGAGCATCTTGGTGCCCTCGGTGCGGAAAACGTTAATGATATCGTCCACGCTCTCCTTAGCGGCCTGGGAGCCGAGCTCAGGCTGGTTACCGGCCCCGAGGCCCGAGCCGAGTTGCACTTTTATCGACGCCTGGGAGTGCTCCAACGCCTGGGCGTCGGTGTTGCAGGCCATAAACGTGACGTCGTTGATGCCAAGATCGATCATATGGTTGAGGGCGTTACCGCCCGCGCCACCGACCCCGGCTACCATTATTATGGAGCGGGAAACCTCATCGAGGTTCAGATTTTTCAGTATGCTGTTCATCGCGCTATTTTTTTATTCGCCGCGGCCGTTGCCGCTCAGAGATCTTCGTCGCCCTCCAACGCTTCCGACCACAGGCCGTCCAGCCAGTTCTTGAAGCGTCCGGGCCGCTTTGGTTTTTTGCTCACAGGAGCCTTGTCGTCCTCTTCGGTTTGCGGTTCGGGGGTCGGGCGGTGGCGGTGGTTGTGCGGTTGAGGGGTGGTGTCGACGCGGGCAACGGACGATTCGCGCGAAGCCTCCAGAAGCAGCCCGATAACGGTTGCAAGCCCTGGGTCGGCAGCCAACTCGGCGCACTCTTCGGCCACGTAGACGTCGGGAGAGGCGAGGCGAACAGGAAGCCCGACAACCTCGGCAAACAACTCGTCGATCCCCTTGAGTCTTGAACCGCCGCCGGTGAGAACGACCCCGGCCTTCAGACCGGAGAGCTCGATGCCCGAGTCGGCGATCTCGCGAGCAACGAACTCGGCGATCTCGCGAAGGCGGTGTTCGATGATGGTGGCGAGGTTACGCTGAGAGATGTCTTGTTTCTCGCGAGGCGAGCGCCCGGCGGCAATGGTGATCAGTTTGTCGGCCTTGACCTGGGAGGGAAGCGCCCGACCGAAAGCCAACTTGAGCTCCTCGACGTGTTTTTCGAGGATGCCCTGTTGGTGGATATCGCGGTTGATGTCGCCCGCGCCGAAGGGGATGCTGCGGACGTATTTGATCACCCCGTCGTGCCACATACAAACGTCGCAAGTACCGGCCCCGAGGTCGACCACAACGGCACCGAGCTCCTTTTCCTCGGGAAGAGTAACCGCGCGGGCCGAAGCAACGGCGGCGGCGAAAGTGCGGCGAGAACGAACACCGAGAGAGAGAAGGGTTTTCTCCAGACGGTCGATCAGGGTCTGTGATCCGAGCACGAATCCGAAAGTGGCCGAGAGTTTCTTACCGAACCTGCCGGCTGGGTCTTTCGTGGTGTCGCGGCCGTCGATAACGTAGTGGTGAGGAATGCGGTCGAGAATGCGCATACCCTCCTCGGCCTGGACAGCAGCCATTGCGGAGTGGAGAGCCTCGACGTCGCGGGGAAAGATCTCGTTGTCGACGCTGCCGTTTCCGGTACCACCGGTGAGGATATACTGCTCGTGGGGCGCGCTTTTGATGTGGCGGCCGGAGGTGGCGGTATAGAGGTCGGAGATGCGCATACCGAGCCGCTGCTCGGCGTCGGAGATCAGCTCCTTGATCGTTTCGGAGGCTTGCTGGCGATTGGTGATCTCGCCGCGGGTGACCCCCATCACGGGGCGAGAGGAGACGTCGGTCAGAGTGACACGATCGTCCGCCACTGAACCGATGGCCAATGTGACGCTGCCGGAGCCCGCGTCGATTGCCGCTATGAGTTGTCTGTTAGTGGACACAAATTATCTGGTTTTTATAACGTACGTCAACACGACTGTACTCCACACCGGATACAGCCACGTAGAAAATCCTTAACTTGTCGAGCTTCGCCCCCTCAGTCCCGTCCAGCTCACCGAACACAACCACGTGGCCACCCAGCCGCGGGGTTATCTCGATCTGCGGAGCCTCCCCGTTCACGCCCCCTCCCACTTTTATGCGAGCCATCTGGACACGCCAAAATTCGGAGGCCTCCACGGATTTCACAAAATTAGAAAGTTTTGGTAAAAAGGCGTGCGTTTGATAGGAAAATTGTTCTTTTTCTTTCAACAATCGCTTCGTTTGCGCCAATGAGGCGAGCGCGGCGGTCAGATTTTTCTGTTGTTGTGCTGCCCGGGCGATCTTTTCGGACTTCTCGACCTCGAACGCTTTTTTCCGCGCTGCGCTCCAGAAACGCTTGGGGCCCGAGTTGCGTGCCGTCAGTTCCGCGGCCCGGGCTGCGCGACGTTGCTCGGTCAGCGAACGGCGCTCCTGCTCCAGCGCGGTGAAGCGCTCCAGATAGTCGAGGTAGTTGGCGCGCTGGATGTCGGCGTAGCTGCCCGCGGCCGTGGTCGGAAAGGGAAGCTCGACCGAACCGGTGATCAGTTGCCCGCGTACGTTGTAGTCGCCTCGGTCGGGCAAGATGTAGCCGTCGGTGGTGTACCAGAATCGGTGACCGTCGTCGGTGTGCATCCGGAAGAGCGGGCGGCGGGGGGTGACGCGGATCGAAGCTATGCCGTTGAGGTTTGTCCAGGCGGAAGCCTCCGCAACCTCGGGCCGCGACTCCAACAGGCGCTCGATGGAACCGGTGTCGATCGAGTCGAGCGGCCGGCCGACGATTGGGTAGACGCCTGCGGTGAGAAGCCAGTCGGTGATCTTCTCGCGAGTGACAACGCGGGTGTCGGCCCGGTCGTCGATGTTGATACGGAGCTCGCCGATGTGCACTGCCGCGCGGCGCTCGCGGGCAAGGAGCGAGCCGAGGATGACGAATGCCACCACGGCGCACCAGGCAAGGATGGTGAGAGTTATGTCGAGGACGCGTCTCACTTTTTGGCGGCGGGGGTGGCTTTTGCTTTGGCGGTTATTACTGCGGCGATCTCGTCGGTGTGGTTTTCGATGTTGCCCGCGCCGAACGAAACCACAACGTCGGTCGGCATCTCGGCGATGGTTTGGGCAACCTGCTCCTTGGGGACGATGCGCCAGGGGATGGTTGCAAGGCGGCCGATCATCTCGGAGGAGACACCCTCGATGGGGAGCTCGCGGGCGGGGTAGATTGGGGTGAGGATGAGCTCGTCGGCCAGCGAAAGGGCGGCGGCGAACTCGGAGGCGAAGTCGCGAGTGCGGGTGAAGAGGTGGGGCTGAAAGATGGCGGTGATGCGGCGCCCGGGGAACATTGTGCGCAACGAGTCGAGCGCCGCGGAGAGTTCCTCGGGGTGGTGGGCGTAGTCGTCCATATAGACTGCTGAGGGAGTGTCGATGTATATCTCGAAGCGGCGCTTGACGCCCTGGAAAGTGGCCAGGCCGTGGGCGATCTTGTCGGCGTCGAACGGCGTGTGGCGAATCTTGGCGGCCGCCCAGACGAGGGCAACAGCACCGACGGCGTTCTCGAGGTTGATGCGACCGGGAATACCGAGCCTGACGTTCGGGATGGCGCCGTCAGGAGTGACGATGGCTCCGTCGCGAAAGTGGAAATCGGCCGAGGGGTCGTCGAGCGAGTAGGTGTATGTCGCGATTTGCGTGTTGCGTACCCCGGATTGCGCAGCGGCATCCTCAATTTGCGCACGAGAGTTACGGATCAGGGTGCCGCCGGGTTTGATGCGATTGGCGAATTCGGAAAACGCTTCGCGGACGGCCTCGAAGGTTCCATAAATATCGAGGTGGTCGGCGTCGATAGCGGTAATCAAGGCGACGTCGGGGGAGAGGCGCAGGAACGAGCGGTCGAACTCATCGGCCTCGACAGCCAGCAGGTCGCCCTCGCCGAGCACGAGGTTGGAGCCGAAGTTACGCGAAATACCCCCGAGGAAGGCGTTACCACCTCCGGAAAGGCAACGGTTCAACCAAGCTACGAGCGTAGTGGTGGTGGTCTTACCGTGGGTACCGGCAACGGCCATAGTGAAGTAACCCTCGGAGAGGTGGCCCAACATCTCGGAACGTTTCTCGACGGAAAAGCCGTGGTCGAAAAACCAGAGAAGTTCGCGGTGGTCGGACGGAACGGCCGGAGTGAAAACCACAAGGGTCGAAGCAGGGTCGCGAAACGCGGGAGGGATTAGAGACTCGTTATCGGAGTAATGGACAGCGGCGCCCTCGGCCGAAAGGGCCCGGGTGAGGGCGGTTTCGGTGAGGTCGTAACCGGCAACGCCGAACCCCCGGTGGAGGAAAAACCGAGCAAGGGCGGACATACCGATGCCGCCGATGCCGATGAAGTATACCTTATTGAATGACATTTTCAATTACTTTTACGATGCGGTCGGCGGAGTCGGGAATACCGAGTGAGCGGATGTTGGCCGAAAGAGAGGCAAGGCGGTCGGGGTCGTGGAGCAACTGGAGAGCGGTGGGAATAGCGCGGATGACGGCCTCGGAGTCGGGACAAATCTCAGCAGCATCTCGGGCGACGAGAGCCATAGCGTTCTTAGTCTGGTGATCCTCGGCGACGTTGGGAGAGGGAACGAACAAAGTCGGCTTACCAAGAAGGCAAAGCTCGGAAACAGTAATAGCACCGGAGCGAGAAACAACGAGGTCGGCAGCCGAGTAAGCCAAGTCCATTCGGTCGATGAACGCGCCGCGCCAAAGGTGGGTCGGGCTCTTGTCGGCCATAAATGTGTCGATCTCCGATTCGTAGAACTTGCCGGTCTGCCAGATGATGTTGATGGCCTGAGAGGCGAGAAGGTCGTCGATGTGGTGTTTCATCATATTGTTGAAAGTACGCGAGCCGAGAGAACCACCGACGACCAAAAGAGTGGGCCGGTCAGGGGAGAGGCCGAAGTGGCGCAGAGCCTCGGGGCGAGGAGGGAGAGAGGCGAAGTTACCGCGAAGAGGGTTACCGGTGAGCACGAGACGGTCGGCGGGAAAGAAGCGATCCATACCCTCGTAAGCAACGCAAATCTTACGGGCACGTTTAGCCAACAGTTTGTTTGCGAGGCCCGCGTAGGAGTTCTGTTCCTGGATAACGGTGGAAACGCCCAAAGACTGGGCAGCGCGCAAAACAGGAGCAGAAGCGTAACCACCGAACCCAACCACGACGTCGGCCCCGAAACCACGAACAACCTGTCGGGCGAGCCGAAGGCTACGAACGATCTTGAAGGGCAACAAAAGGTTACGGGCGTCGAGCTTACGGTGGAGCCCGTCGGTGGGAAGACCCTTGATGGAGTAACCCAGAGCGGGGATCTTCTCCATCTCCATCTTACCAAGAGCACCGACGAACAACAACTCGACATCGCTACCGAACCGACGCCGAAGAGCCTCGGCAACTGCAACAGCGGGGTAGATGTGACCACCGGTACCACCACCGGACAAAATTATCTTTTTCATTCCAACAAGGATTCTGCTTTGGGTTTATCGAGAGTCTGCTCACCAACCTGACGGCTGACGCCAAGCATCATACCGAGAGCAAGAGACAGGAAAAGTTCCGACGACCCACCCTTGGAAATCAGAGGAAGGGTGAGGCCGGTGGAGGGAAGAAGGCTCGTGGAGACCATCATATTAGCCAGAGCCTGGAGAGTGATCAAAAGAGCGAGGCCAAGCACGAGAAGAGATGGGAAAGCGGTACCGCATTTACGGAAGATGAGGATGGCGCGAAAGAAGATCCAAAGGTAAAGAAGCAAAACCCCGAGACCACCCAACAGAGCCCCGTACTCCTCGATGATGAAGGCGTAAGCGTAGTCGCTCTCAGCAAGAGGAAGGTTCTCGCGCTGGATACTCTCACCAGCCCCGCGACCAGTCAGCCCGCCGGCAGCGATAGCGATCTTAGCCTGTTCGACCTGGTAAAGTTCGCCGCCGCTCTCGGAATCGGCAGCCCCACCGGAAGCGAAGCTCTCGACGCGAGAAACCCAAGTGGTCATACGTTTGGGAGGAGAACCGATGGCGTACAAGAAGCCGACAGCAAGTCCGACGACAACGCCAAGGATGAGCAGAAGGCGAAGAAGCTCCGAAGGACGGACGCGGCCGATGAACAACATAACGAAGCAAGTACCGAAGAGGATAAGAGCAGTGGAGAGGTTAGTGGGAAAGATAACGGCGCAAGAGACAAGGATAGGACCAAGGATCGGAACGGTAGTCTCGGAGAGGATCCGGGTACCGCGCTCGGCACGAAAGCGAGAAGGAACGAACGGAGGAATGAGAGCCTGAGAAGCGATCGTCTTCTGGCGCCGGGCAAGTTCCCGAGCAACAACCATTACGGTAGCAACCTTAAGAAAGTCGGAAGGCTGGAAGGTGAACCCGGCAACGGGAATACGGATCCAACGAGGAGCGTCGGGAGCGTCGGGATTAGCCTCGCCGATGAAGAAAACCATAAGGGTGAAAACAAGAGCGACGGCGTAAGCAGCCCAAACGATACGACCGTAGAACTGGTAGTTGATCTTATGGACGAGGTAGATCACAGCGAGGCCCATAACGACGATCAGGAACTGGCGGACAAGAACTCCAATGTGGTCGCCCTCACCGCCGGTGTTGTAAGTCGAAGCCCCGGTGGAAGAGTAAACAACAAGAAGAGAAACCACAGCAAGGATCACAGCGATGATCCAAAGAGCGAGGTCGCCACCGGGACGAAGCGAGCTTGCGTGAGGCGGTTTCGGCCGGGAGGCTATTTTTTTCGTTGAATCCATTTCGTGAACTGGTTACCGCGGTCCTCGTAATTCTTAAACAAGTCGAAGCTGGCGCAAGCCGGAGAGAGCAAAACAACGTCGCCGGAAGAAGCTGCCTTGGAGGCGGCAGTGAGAGCGGCGTCGAGAGAAGAAGTGGAGATGACCTGGGGGATGAGGCCGGAGAAAGCCTTAAGGAGTTTGGAGTTGTCGGTGCCCATACAGACCAGAGTTTTGATCTTCGGGGCGAAGGGAGCAAGGGCCGAGTAGTCGTTACCCTTGTCGGTACCACCGGCGATCCAAACAACGGGGCGGGTCATCTGTGAAAGGGCAAAGTGGACAGAGTCGACGTTAGTAGCCTTCGAGTCGTTGATCCACTCGACGCCGTCGACCGTCGCAACCGATTGGATACGGTGGGGGATGCCTTTGAAGTTGGCAAGGGTGAGGGCGATGCTTTCGGGGGGCACGCCGGCGGCGGAGGCGGCGAGAGAAGCGGCGGCAGCGTTGTCCGGCCCGGAGAACGAAAGCTTATGGGAAGGGATGTTTGTGCGCGCCAGCATCTCGACGGTCTTGGGATCGTCGGACCGGAAGATGAAAGTGTCGCAGGGGCGCTGGTTACGGGCGATGGACATCTTGGAGGAGGCGTAGCGGTCGAAAGAACCACCGTAACGGTCGAGATGGTCGGGAGTGATGTTGAGCAAAACGGCGATGTCGGCGCGAAAATCGCGGCAACCATCCAACTGGAAGCTACTCAATTCGAGAACGTACCAATCTTTTTGGGAGGTGGCGACCTGAAGAGCGAAGCTATCACCGATATTACCGGCCAGCCCGACGCTGAATCCGGCGTCGCGCAACATCTCGAAGGCAAGGGTGGTGGTGGTGGTTTTACCGTTGGAACCGGTGATGGCGATTATGCGAGAGGAGGTGAAGCGCGAGGCGAACTCGATCTCGGAAATTATGGGGATGCCGCGGGCGGAGAGAGTCTGGATGATGGGAGCGGTGTCGGGAATACCGGGAGATTTGATCACTTCGTCGGCTTGCAAAATGCGAGCAGTGGAGTGGCCGCCATACTCGAAAGGAATGGAGTGAGCCTTCAGGAGCGCCTGGGTCTTGGAGTCGAGAGTACCGGAGTCGGACAAAAAGACATCGAACCCCTGCTGCCGAGCAAGGACAGCAGAACCGAAACCGGAGATACCCCCGCCGAGGATGACGATCTTGTTCATCGGACTTTAAGGGTGGTTAGGGTGATGGCAGCGAGAAGGATCGAAATGATCGTGAAGCGGATCACGATCTTCGACTCGGGAAAGCCCTTCTTTTGGTAGTGGTGGTGGAGAGGAGACATAAGGAATACGCGGCGACCGGTACCGAAGCGCCGTTTGGTGATCTTGAACCAAGTACGCTGGATGATTACCGAAGCAGTCTCGACGACGTAAACCCCGCACATAACGGGAAGAAGAAGCTCCTTACGGATCAGAAGAGCCATAACAGCGATAATACCGCCGATAGCCAGAGAACCGGTGTCGCCCATAAAAACCTGAGCGGGGTAACCGTTATACCACATAAAGCCGATGAGGGCCCCGGCGAGGGCGGCAGAGAAGACCAACAATTCGCCGGTACCGGGAATGTACATTATGTTGAGGTAGTCGGACCAGATGACGTTACCGGACAAGTAAGCGAAGATACCGAGAACAACTACGACGGGAAGAGCAACCCCGGTGTTGAGGCCGTCGAGCCCGTCGGTGAGGTTGGCGGCGTTGGAAACCCCGGTGATGATAAGAATAGCGATGACGATGTAGACGATCCAAGTGGCGGTGTCGTTGGCGCCCTTCTCGCCGGTGAGGATACCGTAATCCAACTCGACATCCTTGACGAAAGGAACGGTAGTGACGGTGGTCTTGACGGGAGTGCTCTCGGGAGAAGACTGGACGGCGATCTGAGGAGAAAGCCACATAACCGTACCGATGATGATACCGAGTCCGACCTGCCCGAAGATCTTGAACCGGCCGTCGAGACCCTGTTTACGGTGGAGGAAGACTTTGATATAGTCGTCGATGAATCCGATGAATCCGAGCCAGACGGTGGCGACGATGATCAACTGGGTGTAGACGTTGGAAAGGTCGGCAAACAGGAGAACGGGAAGAAGGATCGCAGAAAGAATGATCAGCCCGCCCATAGTGGGAGTACCCTTCTTTTGGCTTTGCCCCTCGAGCCCGAGGTCGCGGATATCTTCGCCGATCTGCCGGCGCTTGAGCAAGCGGATGATAGCCCCACCGAATACCATTGCGATGAGCAACGCCACGATGATCGACGCAGCAGCGCGAAAAGTGATGTACTGGAACATACCGGCCCCGGGGAAGTCGAGAGAGGCGAGAAATTTACCCAAACTATAGATCATAACTTATGAATGCTTTTGTGACTTCTGCTTTGTCGTCGAAATGGAGGCTCGCCGAACCAACTATCTGGCAAGTCTCGTGGCCCTTACCTGCTATGAGGACGATGTCGCCGGGCTGGGCCATAGCGACAGCCGTACAAATGGCCTCGCGGCGGTCGATGATAGAAACGGCGCGGTGGGAAGGGTCGAGCCCGGCGCGCATCTGAGCAATAATAGCTGCGGGGTCCTCGGAGCGGGGATTGTCGGAAGTGAGGATGGCAAAGTGGCTATTGGCGGCGGCGATACGAGCCATCTCGGGGCGCTTGGCGGTGTCGCGGTCGCCGCCGCAACCGACAACAACGAACAGCCGCTGGGAAGGAGTACGGATCTCGGCGATGGTGTCGAGAACGTTTTGAAGAGCGTCGGGGGTATGGGCGTAATCAATGATAGCGGTAATACCCTTGGGAGAGCGGACGGTTTCGAAGCGGCCGCAAACGGGAGACAGAGAGGAGATGACGCGGAGGGTCTCGTCCCGCTCGAAGCCAAGCTCGCGAGCAACAGCGTAAACGGAGAGGAGGTTATAAGCGTTGAACCGACCGATGAAGCCAACCCACAACTCGGCGCCGTCCAAAGAAAGGAGCATACCGTCGAAGTGCTGCTCGATGATCTTACAACGGTAGTCGGCGGGGCTTCTGAGCGAAATTGTTTTGACGCGGGCCCGGGTATTTTGGGTCATTACGAGGCCGTTTCGGTCGTCGGCATTGGTGATGGCAAAGGCGGACGGGGGAAGAGAGTCGAAGAAGCGTTTCTTAGTGGCGATGTAAGCGGCGAAGGTACCGTGGTAATCGAGGTGCTCGTGGGTGATGTTAGTGAAAGCCCCGCCGGAAAAAGTCAGCCCGGCGATACGATGCTGAGAAACAGAGTGGGACGAAACCTCCATAAAACAGAACTCGCAACCCCGCTCGACCATAGCAGCCAACATCGCGTTGAGGCGGATGGGGTCCGGAGTGGTGTGGGTGGAGGGAATGACAGAGTCGCCGATACGGTAATTGACGGTCGAGAGGAGCCCGGCCTGGTGCCCGAGGGCGCGAGCAAGGTCGTAGAGCAGAGTAGCGGTAGTGGTTTTACCGTTGGTACCGGTCACGCCGACGAGGCGAAGGCGGCGGCTGGGGTGGGAGTTGAAGGCAGAAGCAGCCTCGCCCATTGTTTTGTGGGAGTCGGAGACGAGGACGAAAGTAGTCCCGGGGCTCGGGCTTTCGGGAAGGTGTTCGCAGACAACAGCAACGGCGCCGCGCTCGACAGCCGAAGGAATGAAGTCGTGACCGTCGATCTCAGAACCGCGAAGAGCAAAAAACATACAGCCGGGCTCGACGCTACGAGAATCAAGCGACAACGATGTGACCTCGGGGCAGGGAGGGCCAACAAGGCGCTCGACGGCGATATCAGAGAGTATCGTTTTGAGGTTCATATGCAACGGAATTAAGTTTACGGATGAAGTCCTGCTCGCGCTGGCGAGTGGCGACGAGAGGAGTTTGCCAATCGTGGTGGGTGACGTAAACCCGGTCGGCAACAGCCTTGAAAACAGGCCCGGCCAGAGACGAACCGTAGAAGACGTCCCCACGAGCGTTATAACGAGTCCAGATGGAGACGATGCAACTGTACTTGGGGGCGTCGGCGGGAAAGTAACCGACCATTGTAGCCATATAGATCTGCCCGGAACCCTCGCCGAGGTAACGACCACCGGTGAGCTGCTGGGCAGTTCCGGTCTTAGCAGCAACCTTATAGAAGGGATTACGAAGCATACGAGCGGTACCCTCCTCGACAACCCCTTCGAGGCTGGCGCGGACAGCAGCGATAGTACGGGAAGGAGCGATGGAAGGGTTGAGAACCTGAGGAGAGAAAGTCTCCACCGGAACACCGTCGCGAGAGAGCTCTTTGATCAACATCGGACGCATCATACGCCCGTCGTTAGCAACGGCGTTGTAGAGGACAAGAGTGTGGAGAGGACTCACTTCGAAGCCGTAACCGTGGGACATATAAGAGAGAGAGTTGGAGTGCCACGAACCGGAGCGAGTCGACTCAGGAGTGGGCTTATGGAAGTTGGGGGAGGCCTCGCCGATAAGGCCGGTGTTCAAGGGACGGTCGAACCCGAGAGCAGAGATGTAATCGACGAACTCCTTCTCGCGACCACGCTCCTTGAACCGGCGCTCGACAGCCTGGACGAAGCCGACGTTCGAAGAGGTCTCGAAAACGCGGCGAAGGGAGATCAGGGGAGAGTCGGGGAAGTGGTCGTCGCGGAAGGTGGCGCGGCGAAGCTCGAGAGTACCAGAACCGACCTCCACCAAGTCGTCCAAGCGCATACCGTCGTCGAGAAGAGCGAGAAGAGAGGCGAGTTTGAAAGTCGAACCGGGCTCGTCGCGACCGCCAACAGCGTAATTACTAACCTCGCGGCACTCGGAACCGAAACGCTGGAGGTTGGCAATAGCGCGGATCTCGCCCGAAGAAACCTCCATCAAAACCACAGTACCCCGAAGAGCGCCGTGTTTTATGATCTGCTCGGCGAGCATAGAAGAAGCAACGTCCTGAAAGTCCATATCGAGGGTCGTGGTGACGTCGAGGCCATCGGCAGGATCAACGTTAAGAGGGCTGTCGACGGGAGTGGAGAAGCGCGAAGTCTGTTTCTGCATCATCTGCCAACCCGAACGACCACGAAGCCGCTCGTCGAAAGAGTATTCGATACCGTAAAGTCCGCGCTCGGAGAGCATCAACTGGGGGCGCTGTTTGGAAGAGTCGCGGTGGGGAGTGGTGAGGGTGTCGTAAACAGAGCGGGTGGAACCAAGCGTGCGCTCGGCAAGTCCGCCGAAAGGGTGCTCGCGGTGGAAGACGCGTTCCAAAGAGAGGCCACCGACAGTGGGGCGAAGGCCGAGGAGAGGAAATGTACGGATGCGAGCCAACTCGTCGACGCTAATCAGGCGGGAGTTGAGGCGGCGGTAAGCCCTACGGTCGCGGGAAGAGAACCCCTCGGAGAGGAGCCGAAAGTATTCGGAGGAAGAGCGGTCGCCGAAAAGAGAGGCAAGAGAGTCGGCAAGGGCGGGAGCAGCGGAGGAAAAACGCTCGGGAGAGGACGAAAAAACAGAAAAGTCCATACCGAGGTAGTACATAGTAACAGAGGTGGCGAGGAGAGATCCGTCGGAAGAGAAGATCTGTCCACGGTTACCGTCGATACGCTCGGGAAAGAATGTACGCTCCTCGGCACGCTCGCGAAGAAGGGCACCTTCGGGGCTGTACTGGAGGTAGAGGATACGAGCAAAGATTATCAGTCCGACCAGAAAGAAGAGAGCGTACAACAATTTGACGCGAATCATTATCTCGCGTTTGATGTTGTGCTGGCGGAGTGGGCGGGGGCTCATCGAGGAGACTCGGTTATGGTTTTAACGGGGTGAGGAAACTCTTGAAGGGGAATGCCGGCGGATTCGAGCCGGCGCGTGATCTCACTACGGCGAGTCTGGCGAGCAACACGAGCAGTGGAGTGGACAGCCTCGATGTGGAGCCCACGAACCTCGCGCTCCAAAGACTGGCGCTCGAGGTGGAGCTTCTGGAGGTGGAAAGTGTGGGCTATATAGAGAACGAGCAGGACGGCGATACCGAGCAGGAAGGGAGCAAGGCGGCGCATACCCTCACCCTGGAGGACGCTACCGGAAAATACGGAACCAACAGCGCGGCCGATACGGCGACGGCGGGGCTTTGGTTTTTCACTCACCGAACTGGCGGGTGTGGGCGACTGCTCGGGTATGGGCTGGGGCGTGTTCATAGTTTTCGGTGAGCTCATAGTTTGGAAGCAGCGCGGAGTTTGGCCGAGCGGCTACGAGGGTTGGCGTCTATCTCTTGTTGCGAGGGGGTGATCGCTTTTTTAGTGACGATCTCGAAAGGAGTCAAGGGTTTACCGAAAAAATCCTTTTCGGGGCGCCCATCGAAGTTACCGGTCTTGAAGAAGTTCTTAACGAGCCGGTCCTCCAGCGAGTGGTAAGAGATCACGACGAGGCGGCCGTGGGAGCGGAGGATCTTGAGACTCTGTTCGAGAGCCATACGGAGAGCCTCCATTTCGCCGTTGACCTCGATGCGGAGAGACTGGAACAACTGAGAAAGGTAACGGTTCTCGTCGGCACGGGGAACGAGGGGCCGGACGACCTCGATGAGTTCAAGGGTGGTTTGGATGGGAGACGAACGGCGAGCCTCGGCTATGAGGCCGGCGATACGGTGGGGAGAGGGAAGCTCGCCGAAGTCACGAAAAATCTGGATCAAACGAGGAGGGTCGAAGGTGTTGACGACATCGGCGGCCGAGAGAAGTGCGCGAGAGTTCATACGCATATCGAGAGGCCCGTCGGAACGAAAAGAAAAGCCGCGCTCGGGGCAGTCGAAGTGGTGGGACGAAACCCCAAGGTCGGCAAGGATACCGTCAACTTGAGTGATGCCCTTTTCGCGGAGGAGGCCGCGCATAAAGCGGAAGTTACCCTCGACGAAGCAAAACCGAGGGTCGGGCGGAGCGTTGCGGGCGGCGTCGGCATCCTGGTCGAAGCCGAAAAGGCGGCCTTTGGGAGAGAGCTCCTGGAGGATCGCGAGAGAGTGGCCACCACCCCCGAAAGTGAGGTCGACGTAAGTGCCATCGCGCTGGAGGTCAAGCAACCGGAGCGAGTCGGCAAGAAGAACGGGAGTGTGGTAAAAGTCCATAGAGGGAAGGAACGAAAAATTTGGTGTAAAAATACGCAAAATTTTGCTATTTTTGGAAAAAGTTTTTAACGTTATGGCGAAAATATCTGTCGGAGGAGTGTTACAAGCAAAGGCGCCGAGGTTGGCAGCGAAGATACCCAAAAGAGTGGTGAGGTGGCTGGAGCGGACGGTCAGGCAGGACGAGCTGAATCACGTACTAACTACGTGGGGAGAAGCGACTCCGATGGAATTCCTGAGAGGATTTTTTGAGTATGCGGGAGTGAGCTATGAGGCGGTGGGGCTGGAGGAGGTGCCGATGGGCGGGAGATATGTTTTTGCAGCAAACCATCCGTTCGGAGGAATGGACGGAATGATGCTGGCAGAGGTCATCGGGTCGAAGTGGGGGAATGTGAAGGTGGTGGTGAACGACATATTGATGTATCTGGAGCCCCTGGCGCCGATATTTGTACCAGTCAACAAGCACGGAGCACAAGGAAAAGAAGGAACCAGAGCGATGAATGAAGCGTTTGCTGGAGGAGGGCAGGTGTTGACGTTCCCGGCGGGACTGTGTTCGAGGCGGGTTTCGGGCGGCAGGGGTTTTGGTGGTCGGGGAGAGGTGTGCGATCTGGAGTGGAGGCCGAATTTTGTCAAGCGAGCCGTGCAGACGGGGCGTGAGATCGTACCGGTGTATGTCGAAGGGAGGTTGTCGAAGAGGTTCTACAGGCTGGCAGAGTGGCGAAAGAGGCTGGGAATCAAAGCGAATGTGGAGATGCTGTTGCTACCGGACGAGATGTTCAGGCAGAGGGGGAAGCATTTTAAGCTGATTTTCGGGGCGCCGATTACGGTGGAGGAGTTGGCGGGGATTGGGGATTATTACGCTCAGGCGCAGGAGGTTAAGAGGAGGGTATATGAGTTAGTCGCGGGCGAGGAGGGGAGCGAGTTTCGAGGCAAGGAGCGACATAAATTTAGCGCCATCGCAACTGGAGAATGAGGTCAGACCCGCCGCGTCGGCGAAGAAAAGCTCCTCAAGGGAAGTGAGTTCGGAGTGGGGAATGGGCTCCTCGACGAAGGTGAGGCGAGCTTTGGGAGCGGCTTCGATCACGAGGCGCCGTTCGATGCTATCGATAGCTCCGGAGACGAGGGGAGGAGAGGAGAGGGCGCGTCCGCGGATGGCGAAAAGAGGAGAATCACCGCACGAAATCAGGAAGTTACCAGAACGGCGGATGGAGCGGGAGACTGTGCTCGGGTTTGCAGCGGAGGGCGTGGCGCTCTGGTTTGCAGCGAGGGTGTCGAAAAGTGCAGCAGCGGAGAGATGAAAGCCGGTGGGAAAGGCAGAGAAAGGCACTGAGTATTCGAAAGTTACACCAGCAGGGCGAAGGCTCGAATGGGCGTAACCGAGATCGAAGAGCGCGCGTTCGGGGAGGATGTTGATTTTTGGGCTATTCGTTGTGTGTTGGTCGCTGTTGTCGTTGGTACTCAAGCATATAATGGCGGTGGCGCTACCTTTGGAAGGGAAGTGGGCGGCGCGAAGTTCCATCGCGATTTGGTGGGCAATCGAGGCGGAGGAGAGGCAGGAGCTGTGGTTCGAGTTGAACGCGGGGTCGAAGCCGTAAACCTGTCGGAAAGCGCGGGAGAGCAGGTCGAGGTGGGCATCGAGGTGGAGAATCTTACCATCCAGAGAGTGAACGCGCTGGAAAACAAAGTGTTGAGTGGGGTTTATGTATGGTCCCTTTATGTGTGGGCCGCTCATCGCAAAGAGAACATTTTGAGCAACAATTCGCGCAACAACTCACCGTCACCAGCCCCGCCACTGTTCATACCCTTACTCTTGGCATCGTATTCGCGAAGGAGGCCCAAAACCCTGAAAGTGATTTTGTTAGACCACAGAGCGGCGTCCTTTTTCAACTCGCCGACGAGAAAAGGCGACGGAAGGCGAAGCAGTGACATCAGCTCTGTGTCGGGCGGCATCGGAGTACCACGGCGGCGAGACTGCCAAGAGAGGTAGTTGATTACGAAAATCTCCTTGAAATGGCCGAAAAGAGACAGAATGGAGACCAGCAGGGGATGCTCCTTGGGGTTGCGAGCGAAGTGGTCGGCGATTGTGAGAGCGCGAGGCAAGTTCCTGGTAGCAACGGCTTTACATAGTTCGAAATTATTGAAGTCGCGGCTAAAACCGGTGTTGCGCTCGACGTCCTCGGGAGTGAGTTTCGTTGTACCCTCGGGAAGCGACAAAACGAGTTTGGAGAGTTCGCCGGAAATCTTCGCGAGATTGGTGCCAAGGAATTCGGTGAGCATCTCAACTGCCTTAACGTCAGGCTGTAATCCGCGTCTACGGATGAAGTCGGAGAGCCATTCGCGGATCTCGTAATCGCGAGGGCGGACAGACTCGAAAACAACCCCCTTTGAAGAGGCGTGTTTGAAGAGAGCAGTGCGTTTGTCGAGGTTTTTCTCCTTGTGGCACAACACCAAAATCGTTGAAGGAGAGGGATTTGAGGTGTAGAGTTGGAGGTCCTCGAGCTTACGGAGCTGCTGGGCCTCGCGAACCACAACAACCTGCCAAGAACCCATCATAGGCATCTGGCGAGCAGTATTGATGATGGCGCCAACGTCGGAATCCTTACCGTAAACGACGGTGCGGTTGAACGCCTTTTCGGCCTCGGAAAGGATCTCGTCGGCAAGCCTATCGGACAGAGCGTCAATGAAATAACTCTCCTCGCCCATAAGCAGGTAGACGGGCGAAAATTTCTTAGCGTCGATGTCGCGCCCGAGAGCCTCGAACGCCGCAACGCTGTCGCGAAATTTTATGGTCGATTTTGCCATCGCTACAAGACTTCCTTACTGATTCTCAACACGTTCTCGGTCGCCGAAGTGATCTTGAAGCGATCGTCCAGACGCCGACCGGTCAACCATACGATCTCGGGTTCGGGGGATCTGGTCGAGGGTTCGGTGAGGTTTTCGGCTGGGCCGTTTTGAGGGGAGGAGGGCCCGTTGATGAGCACGAATTGGCGACCTTTTTCGGGAGCGGAAACCTTCGTATCAGTCAGGTAATCACTGACTTTCTTACTACCATTCATACCCAACGGGACGAAGCGGTCGCCGTCCTGCCAACGGCGAAGCGAAAGAGGCCAACGAAGCGCGTCGGCATCGACAAGAGCGACGTTAGGAGGAACGGAAAGAGACTCAATCTCGTCAATATCAAAGCGTTGGAAAAAGTATACAGAATTACCGGCATAGGCCCGAAGAGCGTTCTCGGGAACGGCAACCTCGCACGTATCTCCCTCAGAGACAGGCTCTACGAGGATGCGGCCGCGGTCGATCCACGCAACGTGGTCGCGAGAGTAAAATCGACGCCCGGAAGAACCGTTTTCGAGAGAGCGGGTAATGCCGTCGATAACGTCCCCCTTGAAACCAAAACCCGAACTGAGAAGCTCATATATCACAAAATCAACAGGATAGGCAGGATCTATGGCGGCGACGTCGATGATGGCAGAAGGGCCGTCGCGGTGCTCGACCTGGGAGCGGATTCGGCCGATGGCAGCGTCGATAAAGCGCTGAGTTTGAGTGAGTCGGTTGACGTTGCGGAGCATCTGGCCGGTGAAGCGGGGATTGATCTCGCGGAGGCGCGGAATGAGGCCGAGGCGGATCTTGTTACGAAGGTATTTCGTGGAGCGGTTCGAAGAGTCCTCGCGAAAAGCGATCCGAGCGGCGAGCGCGTAATCGGAAATCTCGTGGCGAGTGGCGAACAACAGAGGACGTATAACCTTACCATTCACGGGATTAATACCAGTGAGGCCCCGAAGGCCGGTACCGCGAAAAAGGTTGATAAAGAACGTCTCGACAGAGTCGTCGGCCTGGTGGGCGATGGCGATAGCGGTATAACCGTGGGTGGAGCAAAGATCTGAGAACCAGGAGTATCGCAGACGGCGAGCAGCCATCTGGACGCTTTCGCCGGTGAGCTCCATTTCGCCCGCGGTGTCGAAGTTTTTGGAGAAGCACTGGAGACCGTAACGAGCAGCTTCGCGTTTGACGAGTTCGGTATCCTCATCACCCTCATTACCACGCAATTGGAAGTTGCAATGGGCAACGGCGGCGGGCCACTCGCAAGAAGCAAAAAGCGAGAGCATAACCATCGAATCGACCCCGCCACTGACCGCGAGCAAGACGCGATCGGAAGGCGACAGAAGGTCGTTCTCCTTTATATACTGTCTGAAGCGATCTATCAACATATATTCACTTCGGTTTCGAGGCGGACGCCGAATTTTTCGTACACGTCTTGCTGGATTTTTCGGGCGAAATCGACTATCTGTGAGCCAGTTGCGCCGCCGGTGTTGATGATAACGAGAGCTTGGCGAGGGTGAACGGCGACGCGGCCACCGCTTGCATCGTCGGTTTTGCCGCGCCAACCAGCCGAGTCGATTAACCAACCGGCCGCGAGTTTCGTGTGGGCACCATCCTCGCAGGGATAGAGCGGCATTTCGGGGTGGGCGGAGGCAATTTCTCGGGTGAGAGAGGTGGGAACGACGGGATTTTTGAAAAAACTTCCGGCGTTACCGATGATTTTCGGGTCAGGTAATTTGCTGTCTCTTATGGCTATAACTGCGCGAGAAATGATTTCGAGGGAGGGTTCGCCCGAGGTGTTTTCCGCGACTTTTTCGGCAAGAGCGGCGTAATGAAGGTTCGGGCGAGGCTGTTTACTGAGGATGAAATTGACCGCCGTAACGATCACTTTACCTTTAAGTTGACGTTTGAAAACACTGTCGCGGTAACCGAATTCACAATGCTCCGCAGCGAGGGTGAGCATAGTGCGAGTCTGGGTCGAAAAACATTCTACGGAAGAGATAATATCCTTAGCCTCAGCGCCGTACGCACCAATGTTTTGGATAGGAGCAGCGCCGACACTACCCGGAATACCAGAAAGATTCTCGGCCCCCCAAGCGCGATGTTCGATGCACCAAGCGACGAAATCGGCCCAATCTACTCCGGCGTCGGCTCTGACAGTGAGGGTTTTAGGTGTCGCGTCGGTGATCTCGATCCGGCGAGCGGTCGACTTGACGAGCGTACCTTCGAAATCGCGCGTGAACAGGATATTATTACCACCGCCAAGAGCCATCCACGGTTCGGTAAAGTCCACTTGATCAAGTTCTTGCGGAGCCTGCCACTCGACTAATCGCCGAGCCCGAGCCTCGACCCCGAAGCTATTAAGCGGTTGCAGAGAAATGTTTTCGAAAATCTTCACGACGCAAAGATAACGAAAAATTGTTCGCCGCGGGTGGGCGTTGCGGCTATTTGTGGAAAGTTCCGCGCCAGGTGGTCGTGTTGCCGACGCCGTCTCGAACGCGAAATTCAAATGTATGAACACCAGGCGATTGCAGGCGAGTGGAGTCGAACGTGTGGGTGAATTGTCCGCGAGAGGCCGTGCGTTCGAAAATCACCCAGTTGCCGTCGATCGAGCCGGTGAAGTCGGCGATACCAGAGAAATTGTCTGAGGCTGTGAAAGTTACGGAGCTGGTTTTGGAGAGGTCGGCGCCGTCGGCAAAGGACGATTTGATGGTCGGAGGGGTGGCGTCGGCGACCACGCAATAGGTGCCAAAATCGCGCAGGGAGCCGGTCACGGAGCCGTTTTCGTAGCGTCCACCTGCCCACGCAAGTCGCCCATTATCAGCCACTTTTGCGAGGCAGGCGCGACCACGAAGCGAGGGAGGAACGTCGGCCGCGATGGAGATTTTCATTGCACGATGGAGAGGAGTCGTTCCGTCGCCTATCTTGTGAAGCGGCGACAGAGGGCGGATACTGTCGGCGCGAGATTGCGTGGCCGTGTTGGCTATGGATTGTGTGTGGATAATCGGCTCGTACAGAGCACCTTTCGGGATGCTAACGGAGAGACCGTCGGAGAAATTTGTGAAATCGGTCAGGTTGGAAGCAACGCGACCTTCGGGGCGAGAAGGTGCGGTATGGTTGGGATTGTAAGCTACAGAAAACGAAAGTGTTACCTCGTTGCCTGAGTCGTCGCTGATAGTGATTTCGGCATTTTGAGGAGCATCATTCGGAGAGAGGCTGACGGCGCCCCGGTTAACCACTTTTTTGTACATCGGAAGCTGGTTGCCGCTCTTGAGGGCCAGCATCACTATCTCGTTACGGGACGTCCGCTGGAGGCCATAAAGGACTGAAGAACAGGCGTATCGCACCTCGTCGAACAGCAAACCGTCCTTCTCGAAAACCAGCCGCTCCGACCCGTCGATCGTGAGCCGAACGCGGTAAATGCCGAAAGTGTTCGTCACGTCGTCGCGGCGATCGGTCGTCTCGATGGCAAAATAGCTCGTCGGGCCGGCCGGAAGAGGGCTCGTGCGAACCAGCGAATAAGTACCGTCGGGGTTCTGGCGAACGTCGTAAGGGCGCGGGCGAGAGTGGATCGGAACGCCAGCAAGTGTGTCTACATCAACGTGATATAGTCGAACAATGCGGGGTGGGGTGGTGTCCTTGGTGGCCGCCTGAATCCAGCCGCGAGCGATCGTGTTGAGCGTGCGGGATGACGAACTTTGGCGAACCTCGAAGTGGAGGTGAGGCCCGCTCGAAGCTCCGGAATTGCCCGCCTGGCCGATTTGGTCGCCGCGTTTAACGGGAAAAACGGAGACGGAAGGAAACAGATCTATATCGCTGTGTTTAAGGCGATACCTTTCCTGACGCAGATATGCCTCGATTTCGGGCGAGAAGCGGTGCATATGAGCGTAAACAGTCGTGGTGCCGTTCGGATGAGCAATGTAAAGCGCTCTTCCATAACCGTTTGGAGCAACGCTAATACGTGCGACGTAACCGTCGGCAGCGGCAAAAAGCGGTTTGCCGACCACGCCCTGGGTTTTGATATCGATACCGGTGTGGAAGCGGTTGGTGCGGATCTCGCCGAAATTCGCCGAAAAAAAGATAGGAATATCGAGAGGAGAGCGGTAGTAATCAACAGGTTGCGCGGAAAGTGCGAGCGCCGAAAATAGGGTGGCGGCGAGGATCGGGAGCGTTTTTTTCATACCATTTTGTCTATTGCGTGCGATACGGTTTCGTAATCGTAGCCCAACGAGAGTCCGTAATGCATTAATTTTGAGCGTATTTCGTAAGGCGTTCCGGGTACAATCTTCGAGCGTTTGCGTTGCAGATATTTTTCCAGTCGATTGCTCATCGTCTCAGGATCAATGGATTGCAGTGTGCTCTCGATCGTCTCGCGAGCGATACCCTTGGCCGCCAACGCAGCGCGAATTTTGTGGCTACCCCAACCGCTGCAACGGATTTTTTCGCGCGTATAAGCCATTGCAAAGCGCTCATCATCAATGAATTTCAGGTCGATAAGCTCGGCAAGAATCTTTTCAGCCTCTGCCGTCGGAATGCCCCAGCCGCGCATCAGTCGCCGCGCATCGCCACTGCTTTTCTCGGCGCGTGACGAAAGCCGCATCAACTGTGCCAGAGCCTGTTGTGGGGTCTTTTCGCGCTTGGTTTGCATCGTCACAGGGTCGCTCGGATCATTCGGTTCTTACCGTTAATATCCTGTTTGATAGTTATTTGAACGAAACCTTCGGTGTTCAGAAGCGAGGCGGTTTCGTGGGCGAAATTTTCGTGAACTTCGAGGTAGAGCGCACCTTTCGTTCTGTCGCTTGCGTGAAAATTGAGCGAGCGTCGAGCAAACCGAGCGATCGCGCGGTAGAACTTCAGCGGATCGTCGTCGGGCACGAAAAGAGCCGTCGGAGGCTCGTGGCGCGTAACGTTGTCGTGCATATCAAAGCGCTCTGATTCAGGAATATAAGGAGGATTGGAGACGATGATATCGAACTGTCCGAGGTTCAGGTTGGGGTCGAGGATGTCGGCCTGCTCGAAGCGGACCCCGGTAGCATACTTCGCGCTGTTCGAATGGGCATATTTTAGAGCCTTGGGCGAGGCGTCGATCGCGGAAACAAGTGCCTGTGGGAGGTTTTGGGCTAACGAAATCGCGATCGCGCCCGAGCCGGTTCCGATGTCGAGAATGCGCGTCTGGCGCTCGCGGTGGGTGGTGGGAGAACTGGTGCCTGTCATTCTCCCGGTTCGAACGTCGTCGAGAATCCAACGAACCAACTCCTCGGTCTCGGGGCGAGGAATCAGAACTCCTTCACCGACAGCGAGTTCAAGATCGTAAAAATCTGCCACACCTAATACATATTGGACGGGGCGGGCGGCAGCGATGTCAGCCAAATCAGAGGCAAAGTCGGTCTGCTCATAAGCCGAAAAGTTGGCGCGGCGTTCCGCAAAAAGGCGAGCGATAGCCCTGGCCTCGCGCAGACCATATAGTGGCTCGGCAACGGATAAAACTTTATTTATCAGCTCCTTGTGGGTCATTTATGGCGCTGTGCGAGTTCGCGTTCGATGTCGTTAATCGAGCAACCCATTTGTTCAAGCAGAACCAACAGGTGATACACGAGATCAGACGCCTCGTAGAGGAACCCCTCGCGGCGACCGGCAACGGCTTCGATAACCGTTTCAACTGCCTCTTCACCAACTTTTTGTGCGATTTTGTCAACCCCCTTCAAGAACAGTTTTGTGGTGTACGAACCCTCCGGCATCTCCGCGTGGCGGCGACAGATGACGTCTCCAAGATAACGCGCAAACCCTTCTGTTTCAGTCGTTTGAAAACAGTTGCGAGTACCAAGATGGCAGGTCGGGCCGTGAGGAATGGCGCGGACGAGCAGAGTGTCTGCGTCGCAATCGGCATGCAAGGATTTGAGTTCCAGAAAGTTGCCGCTCGTATTGCCCTTAGTCCAGAGCTCCTTGCGGGTGCGACTCCAGAACGTCACACGGCCAGTGGCTTGGGTTTTTTCGAGCGCCTCGGAGTTCATATAACCCAACATCAGCACCTGCAAAGTGTTGGCATCCTGAACAATAGCAGGCAGGAGGCCATCGGCGTTTTTCGAAACGTCGAACTGGTCGAAAGTCATCATCGCACGTCGATATTTAGTTTTCTGAGTTCGTTTTTAAGGGTCGGAATCGGGATTTCGCCGTAGTGAAAAATGCTTGCGGCCAAGGCTGCGGCGGCGCGACCGCGGGTGAGAACATCGGCAATATCGGCAACGGAACCTGCTCCTCCTGAGGCAATTATGGGTATCGAAACGGCGTCTGCAAGTGCTGCAAAAACCTCCACCGGGTAGCCGTCGCGGGTGCCGTCGTGATCCATCGAAGTGAACAGAATCTCGCCCGCGTTGCGTTGTTCGACCTCACGCGCCCAATCCAGCAATTCGCGCTCCGTGACACGTGTCCCGCCGTGGGTCGTCACGTGCCAGGTGCCGTCCGGAGCCCGTTTTCCGTCGATAGCAACGATCACGTTTTCGCGCCCGAACTCTGCGGCAAGGCGGTTAATCAGCCACGGATCCGCAACGGCCGCACTGTTGATGGAAATTTTGCTAACTCCCACGTCTATAAGTCGTTGGGCATCTTCTACAGAGGCAATTCCGCCGCCGACGATGAGCGGAATGTCGATCGAAGCGGCCAATTTTCGGGCCAATTCGAGGAACGTTTGGCGCTCCTCGTTCGTGGCGCTGATGTCGAGGTAGACGAGTTCGTCAGCGCCTTCGGCGGCGTATTTGCGACCGAGTTCAACGGCGTCGCCGATGTCTTGTAAGTCGATGAAGTTCACTCCTTTAACCGTTCTGCCTCCATACACGTCGAGGCACGGGATTATCCGTTTTGCAGCAGCCATTTTTCTATCTCTTTTAGGGTTATCTTATTCTCATACAATGCTTTACCTACGATTACGCTTCGAGTCCCTTGAGCGTCGAGTCGACGTACGTCGTCCATATTTGAAATGCCGCCGCTTGCAGTTACTTCGACGTTAGGAAACTCCTGTTGGAGAGCCACATACAGCTCGAACGCAGGCCCGGCGAGCATCCCGTCGCGCGAAATGTCTGTCACGATCGCTTGGGAGAGGCCGCTGGAAATGAAGCGCTCAATCAACTGAGAGGCATTTATTTGCGACTCCTGAAGCCAGCCGTGAGTAGCCACCCGGCCGTCGCGTACGTCAGCACCGAGGATGATGCGCTCAGGGCTAAACTCACTGATCCACAACTCAATAAGTTCCGGATGCGAGACCGCGACACTGCCGCAAATCGCCCGATCGGCCCCGGCGTCGAGCACCCGTCGCAGAGACTCGGTACTCTTGATTCCGCCGCCCCACTCGATGTCGAGATCGGTTCGTGTGGCAACCTGTTCGAGCACGCGAAGGTTGCGTGGCTCTGAGGCCTTAGCACCCTCTAAATCAACGAGATGTATGCGTTGCAGGCCGACGTCTTCAAAAGATTTTGCGACGTCGGCGGGCGAGGACGAGTATACGCTTTTTTGGTCGTAATCGCCCTGAGTCAGGCGAACGCATTGGCCGTCGATAATGTCTATAGCGGGAATGATGGTTATCATATAACTCCTTTGCTTGTAGGAAGTTGTGTGCTTTGCGGGTCACGCCGGATTGCTGATTTCAGCGCCCGAGCAAAGGCCTTGAATATGCCCTCGATCGTGTGATGGTCGTTCTCGCCGTAAGCGACGACATGGAGGTTGCAACGCATTGCTGCTGAGAGAGATTTGAAAAAATGAGAAAACATTTCGGTTGGCACGTCGCCCACGCGTTCGCGCGAGAAACGAACGTTCCACTGGAAGTCGATGCGGCCGCCCAAGTCGATGAGAACCATCGCTTTAGCCTCGTCCATCGGCAGTGCGAAACCGTAGCGCTCAATGCCGCGACGTTCGCCCAAAGCCTGCGAAAGCGCCTCGCCGAGAGTAATTGCCACATCCTCGACGGTATGGTGTTCGTCAACGCATAGGTCGCCTATGGCCTTGATGTTCAGTGATATACCCGCATGATGGATGATCTGGTCGAGCATATGGTCGAGAAACTTCAGTCCCGTGTCGATTTGGTTTTCGCAACGCCCATCGAGGTCGACTGAAATGAGAATATCGGTTTCGCGAGTCTTGCGGTGAATGGTCGCCGTTCGCACGCCAAAACGCAGAAATTCAGCGATTTCCGCCCAATCTTCGGTGACCAGATCGCACACATCAGCAACGCCCGCCTCGGCCAACATCCTTGCACCCTGCTCGCGAGGCTGAATCAAAATTCCGCGTGCGCCGAGGTTGCGAGCCAGAACAATGTCGGTGATACGGTCTCCGAGGACATATGATGACGCAAGGTCGTAATCCTCAGACAGATACTTGCCGAACATCCCTATTCCGGGCTTGCGAGTCGGGGAGTTCTCCTCCGGCATCGTGGGATCGATCAGCTGGTCGTCGAAAAATACTCCTTCGCTTGCCAACACACTGAGTACCAGCTCGTGAGGGCCCCAGAAAATTTCTTCCGGATAGGTCGGTCCGCCGAGGCCGTCCTGATTCGACGCGAGCACCAATTCATAGCCCAATCCGGCGACGGTTTTGAGGCCCGAAATCGCGCCCGGAAGGAACTGTAGGTTGTCGAACCCGATATGGAGGTCGTCTGAGGGCGTTTCGACGATGATCGTGCCGTCGCGGTCGATGAAGAGCGCCCGTTTGCGCTGGGGAGTCGCGGTCGAAATCGCTGTTGGGGTCGTGTTCGTGGTCATATCAGGCTGATTAGTTTGTCGTTTTCGGCGGGGGTCCCGATGGTGATTCGAAGGCACCCTTCGCAACCGCGGATGCGCGAGCGGTCGCGGACGATAATACCCTCACTTATAAGGTGTTGATAGAGTTCGCGCGGGTCACCCGAGGTACGTATCAACACGAAATTTGCGTCGCTCGGAAAGACTTTTTCGACGACAGGCGAGGCCGCCAGAGCCGCAGATACCCGTGCGCGTTCCGATTGTATTTCGGCGATCTGGCGAGCAACGTTATCGGTATCGGAAAGTCGCTCTCTTACAAGCTGTTGCACTGCGGAGCTTATGTTGTAAGGGTACTTCACGCGCGAGAAAATATCCATAATTTCCGCAGTGCCGAACGCCAGCCCAAGCCGCAGTCCGGCCATACCCCACGCCTTCGAAAGTGTCTGAAGGATAATGAGATTGGGGTGTTTTTCGAGCTCGCCGAGGAACCCCTTCCCGTCGGCAAAGTCGATGTATGCCTCGTCGAGCACCACAATCCCCGGAAAGCGCCGCAGCAACTCGACGATCTGCGCGCGCGGAAAAAGGTTGCCGCTGGGATTGTTTGGCGAGCACAAAAAAAGCAGCTTCGAGTGAGCGTCCGCAGCGGCCATAATAGCGTCTGTGTCAAGTGAATAATCGGCATTGAGCGGCACTTCACGCATTTCGACATCGTTGATTGCCGCCGCCACGCGATACATCCCGTACGAGGGTGTGATTGCGATGGCGTTGTCGACTTGCGGCTCGCAAAACACTCTGAAACACAGGTCAATAGCCTCGTCGCTACCATTACCGATAAATATCCTTTCGGGTGCCACGCCCTTGATCTGCGACAGTAGTTGTTTGAGCTCGCGTTGGGCAGGGTCGGGATATCGGTTATAACAGTTTGATGGATAGGGATTTTCGTTTGCATCGAGAAAAACCCCGATCGGGCCCTTATATTCGTCGCGAGCTGTCGAATATGGAGTGAGATTCAGTATGTTAGGTCGGACAAGCGACAAAATATCTTTCATTGTAGTCGGATTTTTACGGCGGCGGCGTGAGCGTCCAAACCCTCGGCGTCGGCCAGTGTTGTGATTACGGGGGCGAGCGAGCGCAAACCGGCCTCGGAGAGCTCTTGGAGCGTGATTTTGCGTACAAAACTGTCCAAATTCACGCCGCTGACGGAGCGCGCCCAGCCGCTCGTCGGAAGGGTGTGGTTGGTTCCGGAGGCGTAATCGCCGGCGCTTTCGGGCGAGAACCCGCCGATGAAAATGCTGCCCGCGGCGGTGATCTGTTCGGCGACGAGCCACGGGTCAACCATCTGAATTATAAGGTGTTCAGCTGCGTATAGGTTGGCGAAGTCGATCATCTGATCGCGAGTTTCCAACACGATCGCGCGGCTTCCGGCGAGTGATTTTTCGGCCAACTCGCGGCGTGAAAGAGCGGCCAGTTGGCTCTCGATATGACAGTTGACCGCGGAGGCGAAATCGGCGGAGTCGCACACTAAAACCGCCTGACTATCAGCTCCGTGCTCGGCCTGAGAGAGCATATCTGCAGCAACAAAATCGGGTCGGGCGGACGAGTCGGCCAATACCAGAACTTCCGACGGCCCGGCAGGCATATCGACAGCGCAATCGGCGACATTCACAAGTTGCTTAGCACGAGTGACATAGCGGTTTCCAGGGCCGAAAATCTTATCGACGCGCGGAACACTTTCGGTACCGAACGCCATCGCCGCAATTGCCTGAGCACCACCTATTTTGAACACGCGATCGACTCCGCAGAACCGTGCGGCGAACAAAACGGCAGGAGCGACCGAACCATCGGGCCCCGCGGGCGTACACATCACAACCTCGGGGCAACCGGCCACGCGGGCGGGTACGGCGAGCATCAGCACGGTCGAAACCAACGGCGCCGTCCCCCCGGGAACGTAGAGTCCGACCCGCTGGATCGGCACGGAACGCTGCACGCAACGAACCCCGGGTGAAGTTTCAACATCCACATTCACAAGACGTTGCGCTTCGTGAAAAAGGCGGATATTTCGCACCGCGGCGGCAACAGCGTCCTTCAACTCACCCGAAACCGCCCCCTCCGACTGCACAAATTCGGCCTCGGAAACCGCTAACCCAACCTCCGAATCTGCGACTCCAGCCTCGGAAACGCCCTGATCTCCAGAAGCTCGCCCCTCGATCTCGGCCGCAATTTCGCGAACGGCTCGGTCGCCGCCTGCTCTAACGCTACTCAAAATCTGCTCGACGCGAGCGGAAATATCTGAGTCCGAGGTTTCTACGCGCCGCGCAAGATCGGGCCACTCGGCCGTCGCAGGATATATATATATAGGTATCATTTTATGATCTTTTCGAGCGCCAGCACCAAAATCCCCTCGGCACCAATCGCTTTAAGTGCTTCGATTTTGTTCCAAAGTTCCTCCTCGCGAACGACCGAATGCATTGAACACCAGCCTGTTTGCGCCAAAGGCATCACGGTTGGGGAGCGCATCGCGGGAAGGATTTCGATGGCGCGTTCGACGGACTCCTGCGGCAGGTTCATCAACAGGTACTTCATTCCGCGACTTTCCAGCGCCGCCTCGAACCGGAACATAAGTTGTTCTAACAGAGCCTGTTTCTCGGCCGATAGCCCCGGAGTGGCGATTAACACTGCCTCCGACTGCAGAACCTGTTCCACTTCGACTAAACCGTTGGAAACCAGCGTTCCTCCGCTCGAAACGATGTCGAAAATCGCATCCGCCATACCGACCGCCGGAGCTATCTCAACCGAACCTGCAATTTCGTGAATATCAGCCACAACGCCCTCGCGCGCAAAAAAGTCTCTCAAAATTCTCGGATACGAGGTCGCGATGCGTTTGCCTGCGAAATATCCCGGACCGGTGTAGGTTTCCGCGCGCGGAATAGCCAGCGAGATTCGGCAGGCACCAAAGCCAAGCTGCTGAACCACAGAAACATCGAAGCCCTTTTCGGCCACCTCGTTGAAGCCCACTATACCCAGATCGGCCACACCCATCGACACGGCCTGCGGGATGTCGTCGTCGCGAAGGTACAAAACTTCGAGCGGGAAACTCGCCGAGCGCGTGAGGAATTTTCGTCTGTTGTCATCCACCGCCACGCCTGCATCGTGCAGTAGTTCAAGGCTTTGTTCGTTCAGTCGGCCCTTGGCCTGTATTGCGATCCGTATCATATTATCGTGTCCATTTTGATGTCGTGCGGTTCGGCAGGCACGGCCTCGACCAGCCTGTGTGGCGGACAGATCCCCACCTTATATATATGCGTGGCGTCCGGTCGTGCCAGATAGCGGTCATAGTAGCCGCCGCCGCGACCCAGCCGCCCGCCCGAAGCGTCGAACGCCATCCCCGGAACCAGCATCAGGTCGATCTCAGCTGCCTTCACCTCGGCCGTCCCCGACGGTTCCCGAATCCCGAAAGCGCCCGTCACCAAACAACCAGGGCCGTTATATTCGTGAAAGGTCATCTCTCCGCCCGTCACAACCGGTAGTGCCAACCGCTTCACACCCAGCCATCGTCTCAGCATCGGCAGGGTAGTCACTTCGTCCGGCAGAGCATAATATAGTGCCACGGTGCGTGCGGTGTCAAATTGAGGCAGTTGCTCGATTTGTTCGGCGTAAAAGTTTTTGAGGGCTTCGCGTAACGTATTTTTCATTATATTTGCGACACCAAAATTACAAAAAAAATTTAATAATGAAATCACCATTTATTATCGGCTCGTCTGTCGGACGCAAGTTCGTGATGAGCATCTCCGGAGCGGCCCTCGTGTTGTTCGTCACTTTCCACGCCGTGATGAACGCCGTTGCCCTGATCTCGGCCGACGCCTACAATTGGGTGTGCGCTGTTCTCGGGGCCAATTGGTACGCTTTGGTTGCTACTCTCGGGCTGGCGGCACTCGTGTTCGTGCACATCGCCTACGGGGTGTGGCTCACGCTCCAAAACCGTAAGGCTCGCGGGTCGATCCGTTACGCGGTGAACGCTCCCAACCAGGGGGTTGCGTGGTCGTCCAAGAATATGCTCGTGTTGGGCTTCGTTGTTCTGTTGGGCTTGTGCGTGCACCTTGTTCACTTTTGGGCTAAGATGCAGCTCGTCGAAGTTATGGGCCAGCACACGAACTCCCTCGGACTTAGCCCGCAGGACGGTGCTTCGCTTATCGCCTTCACGTTCAGTAAGTGGTACAACGTTGTGATCTACCTTGTGTGGTTCGCTGCAATGTGGTTGCACCTCACCCACGGCGTTTGGAGTATGTTCCAGTCGAGCGGCATTAGCAACCAAACCTGGTTGCCGAGACTCAAGTGCGTCGGTAACTGGTGGGCAACCATCGCCGTCGGACTGTTCGCTCTGGTGGTAGTCGTGTTTTTCATTAAAAGTTTGTTATAGTTATGAAGCTGGAATCTAAGGTGCCCGCCGGCGGGCTCGAAAATAAGTGGAGCGCACACAAGGCCGCCATCAAGGTGGTCAGCCCCGCTAACAAACGTAAACTCGACATCATCGTTATCGGTACCGGCCTCGGTGGTGGCGCTGCTGCTGCCGCTCTTGGCGAATTGGGTTATAACGTTAAGGTGTTCTGCATCTCCGACTCTCCTCGCCGCGCTCACTCGATCGCTGCCCAGGGGGGTATCAACGCTGCTAAGAACTACCAGAACGATAACGACTCGGTGTTCCGCTTGTTCTACGATACGATTAAAGGTGGGGACTACCGTGCTCGCGAGGCAAACGTCTACCGTCTGGCCGAGGTTTCGAACCTGATCATCGACCAGTGCGTTGCTCAGGGTGTTCCTTTCGCTCGCGAATACGGCGGGTTGCTCGATAACCGCTCTTTCGGGGGCGCTCAGGTTTCGAGAACTTTTTACGCCCGCGGCCAAACCGGCCAGCAGCTCTTGCTCGGGGCTTACGCCGCCCTGAACCGTCAGGTAGCTAAAGGTAGCGTCAAGAGTTACCCTCGTTACGAGATGGTCGACGTTGTGGTCGAGGATGGCGAGGCTCGCGGTATCATTGCCCGTAACCTCGTGACCGGCGATTTGGAGCGCTTCGGCGCCCACGCCGTCGTGATTGCCAGCGGTGGTTACGGTAACGTCTTCTTCCTCTCTACCAACGCTATGAACTCCAACGGTTCGGCCGCTTTCCAGTGCTACCGTAAGGGGGCGTGGTTCGCCAACCCGTGCTTCACTCAGATCCACCCCACGTGTATTCCCGTTCACGGCGACCAGCAGTCGAAGCTGACCCTGATGTCCGAGTCGCTTCGTAACGACGGCCGTATCTGGGTGCCCAAGAAGATGGAGGACGTTAAGGCTATTCGTAACGGCGCCAAAAAGGCGAGCGACATCGAAGAAAAAGACCGCGACTACTATCTGGAGCGCCGTTATCCCGCCTTCGGTAACCTCGTTCCCCGCGACGTGGCCTCTCGTGCTGCCAAGGAGCGTTGCGATGCTGGCTTCGGCGTTAACGAAACCGGTCTGGCCGTGTTCCTCGACTTCAAAACCGCCATCGAGCGCTTGGGCGAGGATGTTATCCGGGCTCGTTACGGCAACCTGTTCCAGATGTACGAAAAGATCACCGACGTCGACCCATATAAGGAGCCAATGATGATCTATCCCGCTGTGCACTACACTATGGGGGGCCTTTGGGTCGATTATAACCTGATGACCACCGTTCCGGGCCTCTACGCGATCGGCGAGGCGAACTTCTCCGACCACGGGGCCAACCGCCTCGGCGCATCGGCCCTGATGCAGGGTCTGGCCGATGGATACTTCGTGCTGCCCTATACCATAGGCGACTACCTTTCTAAGAAGATCCAGGCCCCGAAGGTCGCGACCGACACTCCGGCATTCGATGCGGCCGAAAAAGCCGTGCGCGAAAAGATCGACAAACTGTTGGCCATCAAGGGTAAACATACCGTCGACGAGTTCCACAAAAAGCTCGGTAACGTGATGTGGGAGGACGTAGGTATGGCGCGCTCCAAGGAGAGCCTCGAACGGGCTATTGCCCAGATCGCGCAGTTGCGCAAGGAGTTCTGGAAAGACGTTTACGTGCCGGGCGAGAACGGCGAGTTTAATCAGGAGATCGAAAAGGCGCTGCGCCTGGTCGACTTTTTGGAGCTCGGCGAACTGATGGCTCGCGACGCTTTGAACCGTAACGAAAGTTGCGGCGGCCACTTCCGCGTTGAGTATCAAACTCCTGAAGGCGAAACTCTTAGGGATGACGAGAAGTACGCTTACGTCGCTGTTTGGGAGTACAAAGGCGCCGACACCGCACCCGAAATGCACAAGGAAGAATTACATTTTGAAGTCGCCCATCCGGCACAACGCAACTACAAAGACTAAGCCGGAGGCCGGCAGCGATTTTTAGCTACGCAAAACACAAAACTAAGATGGAAAACAATAAGTTAATGAAACTGACGCTGAAAATTTGGCGCCAGAAGGACGCCAAGGCGAAGGGAGGGTTCGAAACATATCAGGTCGAGGGTATTTCGCCCGATACGTCGTTCCTCGAAATGCTTGACATACTGAACAATAAACTCATCCACGAGGGCCGCGAACCGGTTGCTTTCGACCACGACTGCCGCGAAGGGATCTGCGGAATGTGCTCGCTCTACATCAACGGCAAGGCTCACGGCCCCGACAGCGAAATCACTACCTGTCAGTTGCATATGCGCAAATTCAAGGACGGAGACACCATCACGATCGAACCGTGGAGGTCAGCTGCATTCCCAGTTATCCGCGACCTCGTTGTGGAACGTCAGGCGTTCGACAAAATCTTGCAAGCCGGTGGTTTTGTGAGCGTTAACACCGGCGGGGTGCCCGACGCCAACTCGATCCCCATTCCAAAGGCCGACGCCGACGAAAGTATGGACGCCGCTGCTTGCATTGGTTGCGGGGCGTGCGTTGCGACGTGCAAGAACGGCTCCGCAATGTTGTTCGTGGCTGCTCGCGTGTCATCGCTGGCCAAGCTTCCGCAGGGACGCGTCGAGGCGCAACGCAGAGCTAAAGCAATGGTAGCCAAGATGGATGAGCTGGGCTTCGGCAACTGCACCAACACCGGTGCCTGCCAGGCCGAGTGCCCCAAAGGCATCAACATCGCCCACATCGCGAGGCTGAATCGCGAATTTTTGTCAGCTAAATTCAAAGACTGATACCTATGAAAAAACTTTTAATGATGGTCGCGCTGGCTGCTTGGACGGTGGCCTGCGGCGGTGAAGCGGGTGAGAAGTACAAGGAAATTTCAGGGCTTACTTCACCTGATGGTCAGGAGATTACATTATCTTCTGTAGTCGATGCAAACAAGTATACGTTGCTCGATTTTTGGGCTTCGTGGTGCCCTCCTTGTATGGCCGAGCTGCCGTACCTTAAAGCCGCTTACGATGAGTACCATCCCGCCGGTTTCGAGATTTACGGCGTTTCATACGACGATGACGGCGCTGCGTGGCGCTCGACGATTGCTAACGAGGGGATGAATTGGGTGCACGTCAGCGCCCTGAAGGGTTGGGAATGCCCGACTCAGGCTCTCTATGGCGTGAACTCGATTCCGCGTAACTTGCTGATTGACAGTAAGGGTACGGTCGTTGCCGAGAACCTCCGCGGCGATGCTCTGGCGGCAAAGTTGGCAGAATTACTTAAGTAATTCTGCTCCAGCCGCCTTCCGGCCCCCTGCTCCGCCCCCCCCCTGTTCCGGTCCTCCGCCTACTCTGCTATGATCAGGTGGTAGTTTTTCTTGCCCTTCTGGACGAGTAGATATTTTCCTGCGATAAGGTCGTTTTCGGTGATGTTTTGCGTTGCCGATTCGACCTTTTCTTTGTTCAGCGACACGCCTCCTCCTGCGATCAGTTTTCGTAGTTCGCCCTTCGACGGAAACACCGTTGTGGTCTCTACAAGAAGGTCTACTATATTGGCATTCAGTGCGTTACCCGCCGCAACTTTGTACGTTGGCACTCCTTCAAAAACTGCCAGCAGGGTCTCTTCGTCGAGATTTTTCAGCGCATCCGCGGTCGCTCCGCCGAACAGTATTTGCGACGCTTCGACCGCCTTCTCAAACTCTTCTCGCGAGTGAATCATAACCGTAACCTCCTCTGCCAGACGTTTTTGCAGCGGTCTCAGGTGTGGTGCAGCTTGTTGTTCGGCCACCAGCGCGTCGATCTGTCCGCGATCGAGCATCGTAAAGATTTTGATGTAGCTTGCCGCATCCTCGTCGCTCGTGTTTAGCCAAAATTGGTAGAACCTGTACGGCGACGTGTAACTCGCACTTAGCCAGATGTTTCCGCTTTCTGTTTTGCCGAATTTGGTGCCATCGGCCTTCTTGATCAGCGGACAGGTCAGTGCGTACGCTTCGCCTCCTAACTTCCTGCGAATCAGTTCAGTACCTGTCGTAATGTTGCCCCATTGGTCGCTTCCGCCGAGTTGCAGTCGACAGTCCATCGCCTCGAACAGATGCAGAAAGTCGTAGCCCTGAACGAGTTGGTATGTAAACTCGGTGAACGACATCCCTTCGCCTTCGCCGTCGAAACGTTTTTTGACCGAATCTTTGGCCATCATATAGTTGACTGTCAGTAGTTTGCCTATGTCGCGAATAAACTCCAGGAAGCCCATATCGCGCATCCAGTCGTAGTTGTTGACCATTGCGGCGGCGTTCGGCTCATCGCTCTCGAAATCAAGTAGTTTTGCCAACTGGGCCTTGATGGCTTCTTGATTGTGCCGTAGCGTTGTCTCGTCTAACAGATTGCGTTCCAGCGACTTGCCGCTTGGGTCACCGATCATTCCCGTAGCCCCTCCGACCAGCGCTATCGGTTTGTGCCCGCAACGTTGGAAGTGCTTGAGTATCATCACACTAACCAGATGCCCAATGTGTAGCGAGTCGGCCGTCGGGTCGATCCCCACATAAGCGGTTCCCATCCCTTTGGCCAGATATTCTTCGGTTCCCGGCGTGAGGTCGTGGATCATTCCTCGCCAGCGCAGTTCTTCTACAAAATTCATTTTCAGTTGGTTACAGTTGTTTATTCGAGTTCCAGTTCCAGCGTTTTGCGGAACAGATTTATTTCCGGATTTTGGTCGGTCAGGTGCTTTAGTTTGTCTTCGACCTTTATCGGCTTCGTGGTTTTAATACTCTCATCTACAGTTACTTCAAGTTCAATCGTGCCTTTCACACCGGCAGTTTTTGCCAGCAGTTGCAACAGCTCCGTGCGTTGCCTCAGTAGTTCCTCGCGTTGGGCTTCCGATGCCACCCTGACGCCGACCCGGTTGCCCTCGACCTGCATCGTTTCGAACGCTCCTGCCATTCGCGGGCGCCCGGCGGTTAATCCGGCGATGAATTCTGCCTTCCCTGCTTCGATTTTCGCCTGAGACTCAGGGTCTATGGGCGACGGTGCTTCTTCGGAGGTGGGCGCCGTGGTCGTGCCACCGGAACCATTCATTATCTCTGCGAGCGGCTTTCCTGAGATCCCTGTAAACGAAGGAGTTGACACAGTTTCAGGTTTTTGAACAGCCGTTGGTTCGGGAGTCGGTTTGGCTGCTGGCTCCGGTGCCGGCGATGGAGCCGCTTCAGCTTTTGGCGCCGACACAGACACAGGAACAGGCGCCGACACAGGCTCAGGTTTAGTTGTTTCCGGTAAGTTAACAGTCTTGGTTACAGTATTTTGTCCTCCCAGCCCACAAAGCTTCATCAGCGCCAGTTCGACCAACAGTCGTTGGTTCGTGGCGACACGTATCTTGGCATCCAGCTCGGTCAGCAGCGCGATCCCGCTGAACAGAAATTCGACCTCCGATCTCGCGGCTTGAGCTTTGTACCTATCCAGTAACGAACCCGTAACATCAAGTAACTCAGCCGTTGCTGGTTCTCGCGCTACCAGCAGATCTCGCAAATGCGAACTGAGCCCGGCCATAAAAGTCTGCCCTGAGAATCCCTGCGACAACACCCGGTCGAACATCAGAAGCGCTGCCGCATAGTCGCCCGCAAGCACCTGATCCACAGCACCGAAGTAAGTGTCGTAATCGAGAATATTCAGCGACGCCGCAACATCTTTATACCGTAGCTCAGTGCCACAAAACGACACCGCCTTGTCCAGCATCGACAGCGCATCACGCATCCCTCCGTCGGCCTTTCGCGCGATCAGGTTCAGCGACTCTTCGTCGTATTTAACACCCTCGGTGTCAGCAATGTACTTCATATACTCCACTCCGTCCGCCACGCGTATCCGGTTGAAATCGAAGATCTGACACCTCGACAGTATCGTCGGTATAATCTTGTGCTTTTCGGTGGTCGCAAGTATAAATATTGCGTGCGCGGGTGGCTCTTCCAGCGTCTTGAGAAACGCATTGAACGCCGCCGCCGATAGCATATGCACCTCATCTATTATATAGACGCTGTACCGCCCCACTTGCGGCGGGATGCGCACCTGATCGGTCAGCGAGCGAATATCTTCCACAGAGTTGTTCGACGCCGCATCCAGTTCGTGTATATTGAACGAGCGCCCCTCATCGAAACTGCGACACGATTCACACTCGCCGCACGCTTCCAGCACTCCCGCCCCTGCCGCAACTCCCGCCCCGTCGGCTATCTCTCGCGGATTCAGACAGTTGATCGCCTTCGCAAAGATCCTCGCACAGGTCGTCTTTCCCACTCCCCTTGGGCCGCAAAACAGATACGCGTGCGCCAGTTGGCCTCGCGAGATTGCATTTTGCAGTGTGGCTGTGATGTGGTTTTGGCCCACCACCGACCGGAAGGTGGCTGGCCTGTACTTTCGCGCTGAAACTATGAAATTCTCCATCAGGCTACAAAAATAGCAAAATTATTCCTATCTTCACCCGATGGAAAACATTTCGAATGTCGACTTTGCGTTTGCTCCTTCGCCTCTTGGCGAGTTGTTGGTTGCTGCGAATCCCCGCGGCCTTTGCGCTCTCTACTTCGCCGATGACCGGGAGCGTGCTCTGGCTGCTGTGCGTAAACTTTTTCCCTGCGCCGAGTTCACCGAGCGTTCTACCCCTTTGATTGAGAAGGCTCTGGCTGCTGTCACTGCCGACACTGACGCCGACCTGCCTTTGCACCTTGTCGGGACGCCGTTTCAGGTTGCCGTTTGGTTGACTCTGACCGAGATTTCTCGCGGACAGACAACGAGTTACGGTGAGATTGCTCGCAGGGTTGGGCGGCCTAAGGCTGTTCGTGCTGTTGGTTCTGCCGTCGGGGCGAATCCTGTTTCCGTTGTCGTTCCTTGCCATCGTGTTATCCGCTCCGATGGTGGTATCGGTGGTTATGCCGGTGGGTTGGATCGTAAACGTAAGTTGTTGAAGGCCGAAGGTATAGCTATATAAAAACAGAAAATCGAGACGATATCCCATCGCTTCGATTCCCTTAACTAACCTAAAACTACTAACCTTTATGAAACTCGTTGATAGAATTTCTTGGTGCAAAGGTATGTGAAAAAATATTACGAAACAATTAATTCTTAAAAAAAATTAAAAATTTTTTAAAAAAACTTAATATAGGCGATTTCGTAGCCGTTTTGTGGTTGGTTTGAAAAAAATGCTTACCTTTGCGTCCCTACCGAAATTATGCCCGGATGGCGGAATTGGTAGACGCGTTGGTCTCAAACACCAATGACCGCAAGGTTGTGCCGGTTCGATCCCGGCTCCGGGTACAGCGAAAGCGCCAGCTGCGAGGTTGGCGCTTTTTTGATATAGCCTAAAAACCACTACACGATGAAGAATCTGATAATTATTGCTTGCCTTATGGTGACCTCCGCGATGGCAACACCTGCGTGGACCGTTCAGCCCGACGTTGTCGAGAGTACGATCGCCGAACTCGTAGCCAAAACCGCTGCCCAAAACCCGGCCCAAAACCCGGCCCAAACCCCCGACCAGAAGGCCCGAATCGACTCTGGCGTCCGCGGTATCGCCCGTCTGTGGCAGGAGCAGGACGGTAGTGACGAAGCTTTCAGAACCTTCTGCCTCGAAAATTACATCTCCGATCCCGCCGAACGCCGCACCGTTTTCCTCAGGATCAGCGACTACCTCGAGGCCTTGGACGGTAACTTCGCTCGTATGTCCGAACGACTGGATTGGCACGTGACCCTCGCTACCGGGCCGATTCTTCCTGTCGATTATATGTTCTCGTCTCTTTCGCCTCGCGCGCACTTGACCGAGGATCTGTACAACTCTAAGATCGCCTTCTACATCGCTCTTAATTTTCCCAAACTTTCTCTTGCTCAGAAAGAATCTCTCGGCGAGGACCGCCTTGCTTGGGCTTATGCTCGCCTCGGGGATTGGTTCACTGCTCGTATCCCGACCCACGTCCGCCTGCTCAATGCGGAGGTTAGTAACGCTGCCGACCGTTACATCGACTCCTATAATATATATATGGGTTCGCTTCTGAACCCCGCCGGCGTGAAGGCTTTTCCCTCGGATATGATCCTGTTGAGCCATTGGAACCTTCGCGATGAGATCAAGGCTAATTACAACAAAGGTCCCGCCGGATTGGACAAACAGCGTACTGTTTACGAGGTGATGAAACGCATCATCGGCCAGGACATCCCGCGCGAAGTGATCGACTCCGGCGCCTTCGATTGGAACCCTTACTCCAACACCCTCTTCAAAGACGGCATCCCGGCCTCCTTCACTCCCGAATCGCCCGCTCGTTACCAGAAGATGTTGGATAACTTCCACGCCCAGCAGCGCATCGACACCTACACCGGCGACACTTACCTCGACCGTAAGTTCGACGACGAGATGGAGATGGCACTCTCCGACGTCGAGGCTCTGTTCGACGACTTCCTCTCCGCTCCGGAGCTCAAAGCCGTCGGCGCCATCATCTCTTCTCGCCTTGGCCGCCCTCTGGAGGCTTTCGACATTTGGTACGACGGATTTAAACCCCGTGCCGACCTCGACACCGAGGCTCTCGATGCCCGCCTCCGGGCGATGTATCCCGACGCCTCGGCGATGGAGGCCGATTTGAATAATATTCTTATCACTCTTGGTTACTCTCCCGAGCGCGCCGCCTACCTGACCGATAAAATCGCCGTCGACCCAGCTCGCGGTTCGGGCCACGCTGCCGGGGCTTCGATGAAGGGTCAGAAGGCCCGCCTTCGCACCCGTATTCCTGCCGGTGGGATGGATTACAAGGGTTACAACATCGCTGTCCACGAGTTCGGCCACAACATCGAGCAGACCATCTCGCTTTACGACGTCGATTACTACTTGCTGAACGGCGTTCCCAACACCTCTTTCACCGAGGCACTGGCTTTTGTTTTCCAGAAGCGCGACCTCGAGATCCTCGGCATCACCGACTCCGACCCTCAGCGCGCCCGGATGGATTTGTTGGACAAGGTCTGGAGCCTTTACGAGATTGCTGGCGTTTCGGTGCTCGACATCGAGGTGTGGAAATGGCTCTACGCCAACCCTTCCGCCTCCGCTTCCGAATTGCAGCAGGCCGTGCAGCGCATCGCCAAAGATGTTTGGAACCGTTACTTCGCTCCCGTGTTCGGCATTAGAGACGAGCCCGTCCTCGCCATCTACTCCCATATGATCGGTTACCCGCTCTACTTGTCGGCTTACGCTTTCGGGCAGATCATCGAGTTTCAGTTGGAGAACCACTTTGCCGACCGCGACTTCGCTTCGGAGGTCGACCGCATCTTCCGCCTCGGGCGCCTCACTCCCAACGTCTGGATTGAGCAGGCGACCGGCCAGCCCCTCAGCGCCGAACCCATCCTCGAGAACTTAAGAAATATTCTTCAATGAAAAGAATTATCTTCGCCTCGTTGCTTACCCTCGCCGCATTTTCGTTGTCCGCTCAAGTGCTTCCCGCTCAGCCGAGACGCACCGATGAGGCGATGAATCGTTGGCGTGGTCACGGGCTCGGACAGTTCGTCCATTGGGGCCTTTACTCGATTCCTGGCGGCCAGTGGAACGGCAAAACTTACACCGGTGCCTCCGAGTGGATCCGTTCCTGGGACGGGATGCCGAACGAGGATTACGACAACCTCTACAAACAGTTCGACCCCAAACACTTCGACGCCGCACAATGGGCCCGGCAGGCCAAAGATATGGGGGCCGGTTACGTAATCTTCACCACCAAACACCACGACGGTTTCTGTATGTGGCCCAGCCGCTTCTCCGACTACACCGTTGCCAACACTCCCTACAAAGAAGACGTGGTGAAACAGGTGGTCGACGCCTATTCCGCCGAGGGTATCGACGTTCACCTCTACTTCTCGGTTATGGATTGGAATCAGGGCGGTTGGCTCTACTCGCCGCCGAAAACCGACGAGGAACGGGTCCGCTGGGAGGAGTTCAAACAGTTTACCCGTAACCAGTTGCTCGAGCTGTTGGATAATTACCCTCAGATCAAGGGTCTGTGGTTCGACGGGACTTGGGACGCATCCTGGATCGCCGAGTGGGAATTCGCTCGCGACCTCGAAACGGAGATTCGCACCAAAAGCCCCGGTATCATCATCGGCAGCCGCTTTCGCGCCGACGCACAGGGCTTCCGCCACCACGACGCCGACGGCAACCTTATCGGCGACTACGACCAGACCTGGGAACGCGACATCCCTACCTCTGCCGACCAACTGCGCGGTAACGATTGGGATTGTTGTATGACCATCGCCGAGAACGGTTGGGGCTATACTAAGAATCACACTTCTTACCAGAAGAGTCCTTTCGAGTTGATAAGTATGATCTCCGAGTGTAACTCGATGGGTGGAAACTTCGTGCTCAACTTCGGGCCCGATGGAAACGGAGTCATACGCCCCGAGGAGTGCCTCATCGCCTCCGAGATCGGCCGCTGGATGGCTGTCTACGGCGAGGCTGTTCGTGATACGGAGCCTGCCGCCGACATCCGTAAACAGGGCTGGGGATTTATGACCCGTAAGGGCGACCGGCTCTTCCTCCACGTTTACAACCGCCCGATCAACAACATCCTTCGCATAGAGTTCGGGCGCAAAACCTACGTCCCGGGAGTGGTGGTTATGTTGAAGGACGGCAGCAGATTGCACGTCACCGATGCCGGACGCAACAAACAGAACGCCCGCCTGTTCAACCTCCACCTGCCTCCCGCCGCCGACACCCCCGACGGGCCGTTCGTCGTGGAGGTCGAGCTGGTTGACAACACCGGCGAGGGCGACGCATATCAACAAGCAAATACCTGATCGTTATGAAGAAAATACTTATCATCGCACTATTGGCTATGACCGCCACGATCGCACAGGCAAAGAAACCGTTGCCGTACCAGGACCCCGCGCTGCCCGTCGAGGAACGCGTGGCCGACCTTGTGGGCCGAATGACGCTCCACGAGAAAGTCTCCCAACTCACCCAGTTGACCCTCGGGCTGAACACCAACGTGAACAACATCAACGACCCCACGGAGACCGTTCCCGGGGAGATCGGGTCGGTAATCTTCTTCGGCGAAGACCCGGCGGTTCACAACTCTTTGCAGCGTAAAGCTATGGCCACTCGTCTCGGTATTCCCGTTCTGTTCGGGTTCGACGTTATCCACGGCTTCCGCACGGTTTACCCCATTTCGCTGGCTCAGGCTGCTTCGTGGAACCCCGCTCTGGTCGAGGCTGCTTGTGCTATGGCTGCTCGCGAGGCTCGGGCTTCGGGCGTGGCTTGGACATTCTCGCCGATGATCGACATCGCTCGTGACGGCCGTTGGGGCCGCATCTCCGAGGGTTACGGCGAGGATCCATACACCAACTCTGTCTTCGCGGTCGCTTCCGTGCTGGGTTATCAGGGTTACGATCCGCTCGACCTTTCCGCTGCCGACCGCGTTGCCGCTTGCCTGAAACACTACGTCGGATACGGCGCTTCCGAGGCCGGACTGGATTACGCCTACACCGAGATCTCCGACCAGACCCTATGGGACACCTACCTGCCTCCCTACAAGGCGGGCATCGAGGCTGGCGCGGCTACCGTTATGAGTTCGTTCAACGACGTCAGCGGCACTCCCACTACCGCCAGTAACTACCTTCTGACCGAAATTCTCAAACAGCGCTGGGGCCACGACGGGTTCGTGGTTTCGGACTGGGGTTCGATAGGACAGCTTATCAATCAGGGCGTTGCGGTGGACAACAAGGAGGCTGCGATGAAGGCTTTCAACGCCGGGGTCGAGATGGATATGGTCAGCGATGCCTACCTGCCCCACCTGCCCGCGCTGATCGAGGAGGGTAAGGTCTCGATGGCTGCCGTGGACGAGGCTGTTGCCCGCGTGCTTCGCCTGAAGTTTCGTCTCGGGCTGTTCGAACGCCCGTTGGTGCCCGAAACCACGGAGGACGAGCGCTACCTCTCTCCCGAAAGCCGCCGCGTTGCCGAGCAGTTGGCCGCCGAGTCGATGGTGCTTCTCAAGAACGAAAGCGCCGAGCAGGGACAAGGCGCCGTACTGCCTTTACACACTGCCACCGATGCCTCGCCGAGCACTGTTCGAAAGATCGCGCTCATCGGCCCGATGGTCGAAGGCGACACTCACCTGTTGGGTTCGTGGTCGCCCCACGGTCGGGAACAGGATGTGACGGGGATTCTGGAGGGTATGCGCGCCGAGTTCGCGGGCCGGGCCGAGCTTCTGACTGCCGCGGGTTGTGACTTCGACGGCGACGACCGCTCCGGGTTCACCTCTGCCGTTGCCTCTGCCCGGCAGGCCGACGTCGTGGTTCTGTGCCTCGGCGAACAGAAGGG